>JACCDP010643637.1_pt1 | contig 48615 bp, 37 predicted proteins | sample 7445841 | NCBI WGS metagenome assembly JACCDP01 (sample SAMN15323441, study PRJNA562643) | freshwater metagenome | isolation source: river surface water | place: USA:Blue River Watershed | collected 2017-08-17
AACCGGCTGAGGTTTCTTATAAAACAACTTCCATTCATGAACAACCAGGTACAAAAAATATGCTCCAAACCCACTTATTAAAACAAGTGGAAGAAAACGATAAGCCGAGTGGCGGGACTTTTTTAAATATACCGGCAAAGTCAACACCCATACACTGGCTAATATAAATAAACCGGTTACCGATTGCAGGATACAAAGAAAAACGACCAGCCAGAGTATCAATACAAATTTTAAGAGGTAATAACTGGTTTTTATTGAGGCGAAATAGTCTTTACTCAGAATAACTATAGAGAAAACTATCATTAATGAAAAGCGGATATGAGAAGTGAAAATGGAAATATCTCTGATATCTACAACTTTTTTGGAGCTATACCCTAACCACACCCACATGCTGGTTATAGTAGCTATTAAAACAGCGGAAACAAATAGGTACAACAGTTTTTTTGTTTCATTAGTACTGAGGGGTAAGTTGGTAAAGAAAAGTAAAGGAAACCAAAACAAGGGTAATTTTATCTTTAGGTCATGCAGGGCATAATCAAAATTGGTGGTGTAGATAAGCCCCAGCAGGTGCAAGAGGAAAAAGGAACAACAAAGCCAAACCACCGGGTTTTGCCTGATGGTTTTCCATTTATGAATAAAATCTCCGGTTAATAGCCATTGACCCAACAACACAAATTGTCCTACACTCATTAAAAAACCCGAAAGCGGAAGCCCAACAACAATTAAACATAACCCAAAAATGAAGAGGTTCCGGGATTTAACCATTGCCATGATGGTGGGCATAACTAAACTAACTAGGGTTTGTTTTGTGTGCTTATGCACGTTTATTTCGCTAAACAAGTTAAAGAAAATACTTTATCGAACAAAACAGGCCTGTTTATGATAATAACGGCGCCTAAAACCCTGCATCAAAAAAAAAGCCCGGCACCTTATAAACAACCCCTTGAAAATTTGGTACCAGGCCTTAAACGAGATATATGTGGTTTACGAAATTTCTTTTAAAATAGCCGGATCAGCATCCCCGATGTAACCCGGCTAATTTTAAATCTTAGTTTTTTAACTAAACAAAACCCTTATTTTTAAAGAACTATATTGCTAAAATAGACCAGCTTTTAACAAAAAAAATCCGGCTTTCTTGGCCGGATCTTATTTTCTTTTAAGTGGTTTTATTTGCAGAATAAGTGGTTTACTCTGTTTTTACAAACTTCAGGTTAATTGTATTTGCTGGGTTTGTGCCTGCTAATGTTAGGTTATACATTCCAGGCTTTAGTTCCTGAAGTTTTAATGGGTAGTTAAGTTGTCCCTGTAATTCCGGTAATCTTTCACTCATTACCAGCCTTCCGGTAATATCAGTAACATTTACCGTAAGCTTGTATGTCTCCTTAGTAAACAAGTCCAGGTATAAAATATCTCCTGTTAGTGGGTTAGGATGAGCGCTGAAGTAAATCACCTGACCTTTTTCCTGTATGCTAAAATTATTGAACACCAGGGGGGCAGAAGATGAAGAACAACCGTTAGCATTGGTTATGGTAACAATATAAGTGCCATTACCCCCTGCAATGTATTGAGACTGGTTAGCTCCAGGAATAGGAGTAGAAGTATTAGTGCCGGCATCGAAATAGGACCATTGATAGGTAGCCCCCGGGAAACCGTTGGTAACAGTAAAGGTTCCGTTGTTGTTCATAATGGTAGGGTTTGCCGGCAAACTATACACTGCAACTTTTACTGTATCATAATTCACACATCCGTGACTGTCTAAACCCTTTACGATGTAGTTAACAGTTCCTGAAACCGGCGCAACGTTAATACAGGTTTTGGTTGTATCGTCAATGGTGTTTAATGGCCCGTCTGTCCAGTTATATTGAACGCCGCCAGTAGCACATAGTTGCAGCGATTTAGAATAGCACACTCCGGTGTCTTTGCCCGCATTGATGTGAGGAAGGGCATAAATAGTAACGGCTATTGAACTTTGATTTTTACAGGCATTCACATCGGTAACGGTAAGGGTATAGGTTCCGGAAGTGGTCACCTTTATTGACTTACCTGTGCTTCCTGTGCTCCAGGAGCAGCTGTTGGTATTATTGGTTGATAAGGTTACTGTGTCTCCTTTGCAAACACTGGCTGATGGCGGATTTGCTGTAATAACAGGGGCTGCAATAGTAATAACCGAAACAACAACCGTATCATAATCAGAACATCCTGTTGCATTATCTGCCTTAACTATATAAGTAGTGGTGGAAGCCGGAGATACATTGATACTGGAGGTATTTCCAATTGTATTCCCTGATAGATCTTTCCATATATAAGAGCTGGCTCCTGCAGGTGTAGCCGTTAATGTAACTTGTTTGCCCGGGCAAATAAACGTATCTCTTCCGGCTGAAGCTGCAAACTGGCAATATTTCAGGGTAGCGAAATCTTCATTGGTACCAGTGCCCTTACTGGTGCCGCTAACAATAACCGACAAATCTGTGCCTACAAATATACCTACCGACTTATCTGTGTTGTTTCCGGTACCGTTATAGTCTTTAGACCACAGCAATTTCCCATCACTTCCCTGATACTTTTGTGTGAGGTAATTATTATTTTGTCCGGTCACAAAACTAAAACCCGAAACATAAACATCGCCATTAGCATCGGTTTTCACTCCGGCACCTTCATCCAGGTTATTGGCTGCACCGTTGTATTCTTTTTTCCATTGCAAGGTACCTGCTGAATTATACTTCGCTAAAAACAAATCCTGTGTAGACGGACTTCCATTATTCAACATACCGGTAATGTATAAGTTTCCACTGGCATCACTTGTAATCGAATTAGCCCTGTCTACATCTCCGAGGCTACCGCCTTGTTTCTTCGCCCAGGACTGGCCGCTTCCGGAAGCGGGAATTTTAAATAAAATAGCATCCAGGTCAATGGTGCCGCTAATTAAAGAATTACCGGCTATAAACACTTCACCGCTTGCATTCACCATCATATCTCTCGGAAAGTCATCTTTATTAATGCCGTAGTCGTAAGTATTATCCCATAATTTAGTTCCTGAACTATTATACTTTACAGTATATATATCATACCCATAGGTGGTTGACTGAGTTCTGCCGGTAGCATAAACATTCCCGTTGGCATCTACACATATCTTTTCGGCTCTGTCATCCTTGCTTTGCGGGTTAACTCTATTGGCCCAAAGCTGAGATCCACTGGCATCGTATTTAATCACCACAAAATCTGCGTTTACCGGAGAGCCCATCCCGTCACTGGCTCCGGCAACATAAATATTTCCCGACCCGTCAACGGTTATATCATTTGCTATATCACTCCCAGAACTGGCATAGCCATAGTTTGTATCCCACTTCTTATTTCCATCAGAGCCGAACTTTACCGTAACAATATCCATGTTCCCGCTTCCTCTGTCGCTCCAGCCGGTTAAATATATATTACCGCTATTGTCTATGGCCATAGCATAACACTGATCTAATCCTGAACCGCTTCCATTATAATATTGCTTCCACGCTTCCTTTCCAAGGTTGTCATATTTTATCAGCAGGTAATCAAAATTACCGGCCGAACCCTGAGCGGTTCCGCATACGTAAGTATTGCCTGATGCATCCACTACAAAATCTGCAACCTGTTCTACGGTTGTAGCAGCGTTATTAGTATATCTTGACTCCCAAAGTACATTGACTTGCGAAAAACAACTGACAGAACACAGCATGGAGCCGAAAAAGAACTTATTCATAGCCATATATTCGTTTTAGTTAGAGCAAAATATTAACATGTCGTTTTTAATGACCTTCGTCATCTCGTCCATCTCAGCAGCACAATCTTTTGGGGTGGTTACAGATCCATTGGGTCAAAATACTATTACTAGCTCTGTAAATCTCACCTTTTCTGCAAGCTATTAATTGGGGTAATTGCTGCTCTCAAATATTCTTTTGATCTTTACATAAAAGATTTTTTTCTTGACAACGACTATATCAAATATAACAGGAAAATTGGGTTTTGCAAGCGCCAATGGTAGACAATATATTGCATTTCAAAGAATTAACGCATTATCATGACCAATCATTCCATATTTAACAGGCTTTCTGTGTTTTTCTCCTACCTGCTGCACCCATTATTCATACCTTTTTACGGCTATTGCCTCTTGTTGTTTACACCTAACTATTATGCCTATTTTTTTTCACCAACCCGAAAATTATTACTATTGGGCATTGTGCTTACCTTTACCTGTGTACTGCCCATACTTAACCTTTTCATTCTGCAACGCCTCAAACTTATCCACTCACTTCGGCTTGACGACAGTTCACAGCGTACCATCCCCTATCTCATCACGTCTTTCTTCTATTTTGGTTTGGCTTATATGCTCTGGACTTATCAATTGCCTTCGGTATTTAAATCCCTGATTATTTCCGGCGCTATCTGCATACTGCTTACCCTGCTCATTAACCTGAAATGGAAAATAAGCGCCCACATGACCGGCATGGGCGGATTAACCGGAGCTACTATTGCGCTCTCACTTATACTCAAACAAAATTTTATTTTCTGGCTTCACCTCATCATTGCTTTAGCCGGGGTATTAGGTTTTTCCCGCATTAAACTTGATGCACATACTCCTGCCCAGGTTTATGTTGGTTATATAATGGGTCTTATTGTTACCTTTGTGTTGGTAATTTTATTCTACGTTATAGATTTAAGCATTTTTCCTTGATATTGGTTACTGGCGCTACCGGCCTAATTGGATCGCATTTACTGTATTCTCTCCTGAGCAGGGGGGAACAGGTTATTGCGCTGAAAAGACCTCAATCAGTTGTTACCAATACCCTCGAAGTTTTTAATTACTACTCAGAAAAAGGGCAACAACTGTTCGATAAAATTAATTGGGCAGAAGGAGACATCAACGATGTTTTTTCTGTTCGGGAAGTAATGGTGAATATAACAGAAGTGTACCATTGTGCCGGCCTGGTTTCTTTTAATAATAAGGATTATAAAAAACTGATGCGGGTAAATGCCGAGGGTACCGCTAACCTGGTGAATGCTGCGCTGGAATGCGGGGTGCAAAAATTTTGTCATGTTAGCTCGGTTGCATCTATTCCAAATCCCGACAATCTTCCGGTAGTGGATGAAACCGTTACCTGGAAATCTTCCCCTTCGCATTCGGCCTATGCACTTAGTAAATACGGGGCTGAACGGGAAGTGTGGAGAGCGGCAGAAGAAGGATTAAACGTGGTGATTGTAAACCCCAGCGTAGTATTAGGATCTGGCTGCTGGCAGCATAGCTCTGGAAAACTAATAGCGTCAGCACACAAAGGCATGCTGTTTTATACCAAAGGAAAAACCGGATATGTAGACGTTCGGGACCTCGTAAAAAGCATGCTGCACCTGATGCAGAACAATTGCTTTAAAAACAGGTACATTATCAACTCCGAAAACCTTAGCTATAAAGAGGTGCTGACCATGTTGCACCGGGCCTTTAAAAAACCAGAACCTAAAATAAAAGCCGGAAGCCTGCTCCTGCACCTGGCTTTGGCCGCTGATGCCCTTAGAAGTAAATTCAGTCATCAACCCCGAAGCCTTACAAAACCCATTGTAAGTGCGGCCTTAAATACAAACACTTACAGTAATAAAAAAATTAAAGAAACCACGGGCATCAGCTTTACACCCATTTCAGAAACCATCAATTACCTTAGTCGCTGTTATTTGTCTGCTCAATAATAAAACTGTTTCACATGAATCCAGCAAAACTGATCCTTCTTTTAATGTTGTTCTGTCTATCAGGTATACAAGCCCAATCACCCCAAAACGCCCCTTATCTGCCAGGTACAAGTCCGCAAAAGGATTCGGTGCTGAAACTCAGCATTAGCCTTACGGGAGACTTAATGTGCCATAAGCCACAAACAAACAATGCGCAAACGGGAGCAAATACCTATGATTTCAGGCCTTCTTTTCAGTATGTAAAACCCTACCTGAGTGCTGCAGATATTTGCATTGGAAATCTGGAAACTACCCTTGCGGGAACCCGTTTACCTTATGCCGGATACCCTGCCTTTAATTCACCGGATGAATATGCCAGCGCCCTGAAAGAAGCTGGCTTTGATTTTTTAGTTACCGCCAATAACCACAGCATGGATACGGGCGAAGAAGGCCTGCTGCGTACCATTGAAATTCTCAACAACAACAAGCTGGGCTATTGCGGAACCTATACCTCGCAAGCCGACAGAGACTCCATGCGTATCATTGGCATTAATGGATTCAGGCTGGGAATACTTAATTATACCTATGGTACCAATGGCGCCTACCCTGCTAGTCATCATGGCTACATGCTTAATGTAATTGACTCTACTCTTATTTCGAATGACATTGCCACACTAAAAAAGAAACAGGCAGACATTATTCTTGTCTTCTATCATTTCGGGAATGAAAACATAGCAGAGCCAACTGAAGCACAAAAAAAAGCCGTAAAATATGCCTGGCAGGCCGGAGCACAATTAATTATTGGTGCGCACCCTCACGTTATTGGCCCTGTAACCTGGCTGCCTCCATCTGCTGCCGGAAGCGACAGTACCTTTGTAGCTTATTCTCTGGGTAATTTTATTTCTAATCAGTACTGGCGTTATACCGACGCAGGAGTTATCTTAACCCTTCAGCTCGAAAAAAACATCAGCCAGCAACGCTGCAGGCTTTCCAAAGTAAGCTATTTGCCAACCTGGGTTTACCGGGGAGACAGCGCAGCCATGAAACAACACCTGGTGCTTCCTGCAGAAATATTTCAATACCCCGATAAGGCTTTGCCTTTTCTTTCACCCACTCACCTGAAAAAAATGGAAGAAGCCAATACCGACACCCAAAAAATACTGAGCAAGTACACTCAGGGTATTCATAGAACACCGTTGATTCAGAATTAAGTCTTATCTCTCCAAGGTGTTTTTCTCACTTATCTTCAATGCCTTTGCGCATTATTGCTCTATAGCTAATTTTTGTTCGGAAGACCTGTTTTTTGGCTCGGTAAAACAAGTCCTTAGCCTGATAGTTACTGGAGCTCAAAAGGCAGATGACAATGAACTGAATTTTAACCCGACTCCACATCCTCTGTTTTTTGTCAGTGCTTTTTGTTTAGAATGGACTTGCAGGTCGTTCAAAAATTATATATTTTAATCTTTCCGTTTCAACCGAAAGAGCTTGTTAAATTCTGTCAGATACTGTCTTTTATTTCTGCTGCTTTTTCAGGCAACAACACTTCATGCCCAGCTTTACAATTTTAAAAAATATACTACTACCAATGGTTTAGCCAATTCCAATATTAATACCATTTACCAAAGCTCTGATGGTTACCTTTGGTTTTGTACACAGGGCGGTGGTGTAAGCCGGTTTAACGGCAAAGAATTTAAGACTTTTACCCGCACCGACGGGTTGGTGGGAAACGACGTTACTTCCATTTGCGAAGACAAACACAAAAATATCTGGATTGGAACAACAGCCGGTGTTTCTAAATTTAACGGAACTTCATTTACCAATTATCATACAGAAAAAGATGTGGGTTCCAGTGTGGTGTACGCCATACAGGAGGCGCGCAATGGCGACCTGTGGTTTGCTACCCTGCACCATGGAATAAAAATTTTCCGCAATAATACTTTTATCAGCATCGATACTGCAAAGGGGCTTCCTACCAATTCTGTTTTTTGTCTGCTTCAGGATAATAAAGGATTTTTTTGGGCCGGGCTTTTTAAAGAAGGTATCTGCAAACTAGACCAGGACGGCAAAATACTGGAGCAGCACAAAGCATTTTCATCCGAAAAAAAACAATACTCCGCTTTTAGTCTGGCACAAGATGCAAGAGGAACCCTTTGGATTGGCTCTGTTACCACCGGTATTTTCACTTTTCAGCAGGGGAAGTTTACTTCCATTTCATTGCCTGAAATTGAAGGAGACATTATCGGAAAAATAATTTTTGACAAAAGAAAAACTGCCTGGATAGCCACCGAACATGGCCTTTTAAAAATAGACCCGGAAGGCAATCACAAATTTTTCAGAGAAAAGGACGGGCTTACTTCTGAAAAGATTCAAACAGTATATGAAGATTATGAAGGGCATTTATGGGTAGGTACTTTGGGTGGAGGTGCCTGTATGCTCAAGGATGAGTCTGTTGTTACCTATACTGCTAACGATGGATTAAGTAATAATAAAATATATGGAGTTCTTCAAACTTCTAAAGGCACAGTGCTTAGCGGCACCTTTACCGGCGTAGATGTTATGAGAGCCGGTGTATTCAAAAAACTCAGCTCCATTAAGGCCCTGGAAAATGTGTCTGTATCTGCTTTGTTTGAAGACAGCAGGGAAAGAATATGGATTGGCACAGAAACACAGGGCCTGTTTGTAGTTGAGGAAACAAAAACTGATTTTAAGTTATTGCAACATATTCCTCCTGAACATAAAACCGCTAATCTAACTCAGGTATATAAAATTATAGAAGCTACAGACAACAGCGTTTGGCTCACCTGTTATGGTCATGGTATTTTTAAGATAAATCCAGATAATTCCATAGAGCATTTTGGAGTTGAACAAGGGCTTCCCTCCAATGATGTAATGGCGGCTTTTACCGATACAAAAGGAAAATTGTGGTTCAGTGCCTATGCCCATGGAGTTTTTACTTATGAAAATGGAGCTTTTCATCCCTTTAAAGACAGTACAATTGCTGCTCTGAATGCGGTTTTCTCCATTTGCGGAGATGAAGAAGGCAATGTTTATTTTGGAACACAGGAAGGCGGACTTGTTGTATGGGATTCCAAACGCTTATATCAACTGAATACTAAAGCGGGCTTATGCTCTAACCTCATTAATTCACTTTCCTGGCACAATGGTTATTTGTGGCTTGGAACGGATAAAGGGGTAAATAAAATAAGTCTTGAACCTAACTTTGAACTAAAAACCAATGTTTATTATGGCCTCGATCAGGGCTTTAAATCCCAGGAAATTAACTACAATGTTATTTTTACTGAAAAATCGGGCATCACCTGGTTTGGTACGCTTGACGGGCTTACCCGGTACCATCCCCACTTTGATTTCCCCGGTACCGCCAGCCCAAAATTAATGCTTACGGATATTAAATTGAATTACGATTACGTAAACTGGTCTAAACTCTGCGACACCCTTGACCCATTTACCAGCTTACCGGTAAACCCTGTGTTGTCCTATAAAAACAATCACCTTACATTTGTTTTCCAGGCACTAACAACCGACAATGTGAATTACTCTTTCTCGCTGGAGGAAGAAGGAAGTGAAGACTGGTCGCCCCCAGGCCCTAAGAATGAAGCGGTTTTTACCCACCTCATACCTGGGAAATATGTACTGAAAGTAAAAGTAAAGAACAGTACCGGAGTGGAAGGTGCCAGCATTATTCAATTTCCATTTACCATCACCCCTCCCTTCTGGAAAACGTGGTGGTTTTATACCCTGTGTTTTATTTTTACATTGGGCGGCATTATTATTTTCATTCGGATGCGTACAAAACATTTGAAAAATGAAAAGCGCCTGCTCGAACAAAAAGTACAAGAACGCACACTGGAACTGGAACTTACCAACAACAAATTATTTGATGCCCTGCATGATATAAAAGACAGTATTAATTATGCCGAACTCATACAACGGGCTATGCTTCCGGCCAGCGAAAACATTACTGCTCATCTTCCTCAATCCTTCATTTTTTTTAAACCCAGAGATATTGTGAGCGGAGACTTTTACTGGTTTCATCATAAAAATGGTATAGACTATATTGCCGCAGTAGATTGCACCGGACATGGAGTTCCCGGGGCCTTCATGAGTTTAGTGGGTAATTCCCTGCTCAATGAAATAGTACTCTCCAAAAATACCAGCAACCCGGCAGAAATATTAAAGTTGCTGAATATGGGTGTACACGACTCTTTAAAGCAGGTAGAGAACCAAACCCGCGACGGTATGGATATTGCCTTTTGCGCTATCGACCGCCCAAATAATAAGTTGCGGTATGCCGGTGCTAACAGGGCCTTATGGATGATCCGCCATAACTCACAGGAAGTAGAGGAAATAAAATCAACCAAGTCTGCTATTGGCGGATTTACTGATCATTACCAGGAATATGCTGTTCATGAACTAAACATTAACCCGGGTGATATTATTTATTTAAGCAGCGATGGCTATGCCGATCAGTTTGGTGGTGCCAAAGGGAAAAAACTAATGACCAAAAAATTTAAGGAAATTCTTTTATCCATAAAAAACACAGCGCCCAACAAACAAGCTGTGTTACTGGAAAAAGAAATAAACGACTGGATGAACAACACCTACGAACAGGTAGATGATATGTTAGTTATTGGTATACGGTTTTAAATTCAAGGCACTTGTTTTACTCCTTCACCTGCACCAAAAAATTTTCTTTTTTTCCTTTTTTCACCAAAATATATTTGTTGTTGATGAGCAAGGTTTGGTCAATTTTCAGATCCAGGTTTTCTACTTTTTGTTTGTTTAATGAAACACCTCCACCCTGAATCATTTTACGCGCCTCGCCTTTGCTGGGAAATATTGGTGTAGCAACCGCCAGAAAATCTATTAGTGGGACTCCCTGTTGCAATTCGGTTTTTTCTACCTGAAAGCATGGAACTCCTTCAAAAATATCAAGGAAAGTTTTTTCATCTAAGCTGGCTAAATCCTCCATGCTTCCCTTAAATAAAATTTCTGTTGCCTCCAGTGCCTGCTGGTAATCCTTTTCTCCGTGTACCCTTATTGTTACCTCTTTAGCCAGGGCTTTTTGCAGTTTTCGTTCGTGTGGAGCAAGAGCGTGCGCTGCTTCTATGTCTTCGATTTCCTGCTTAGTGAATAAGGTGAAATACCGTATGTAATTTTTTGCATCTTCATCACTGGCATTCAGCCAGAATTGATAAAATTTGTAAGGAGAAGTTTTATTTTTATCTAACCATATATTTCCTCCTTCTGTTTTCCCAAACTTGGCTCCATCCGATTTTTTGATGAGTTGAGTGGTGAGTGCAAAAGCCTCTCCATTTCCTTTTCTTCTGATTAATTCAGTTCCGGTAACTATGTTTCCCCATTGATCCGAGCCGCCCATTTGCAGCTGGCAATTCTTTTCCTTCCATAAATAATAGAAATCGTAACCCTGCACCAACTGATAACTAAACTCTGTAAAAGACATTCCGTTCTCCAAACGGTTTTTCACAGAATCCTTGGCCATCATGTAATTGACGGTAATGTGTTTGCCAATGTCGCGAATAAAATGCAGGAAGGAAAAATCTTTAAACCAATCGTAATTATTGAGTATTTCTGCGCTATTATTCCCGCTGTTAAAGTCTAAAAATTTTTCTAACTGAGCTTTTATGCCATTCAGGTTATGCTGAAGGGTAGCCTCGTCGAGCAGGTTTCTTTCCTGAGATTTACCGGAAGGGTCGCCCACCATACCTGTAGCTCCACCCACAATGGCCACCGGTTTATGACCTGCCCGCTGAAACCTTACTAAGGTCATGATTTGTGAAAGGCTGCCCACGTGCAGGGAATCTGAAGTAGGATCAAAACCTATATAACCAGTAATCATTTCTCCGGCTAAACGTTCTTCCGTTCCCGGCATAATATCGTGCAGTATGCCCCGCCACTTCAGCTCTTCAACAAAGGATTTGTAGGTCATGAATAATTTTTTGTTTGGTTTATATGTTGAATAAAATAGACCTAAAACTCATCTGTTTTTGCAATCAAGAACTTATGGCCCATTTTATTTGTACTTCGTTATTGCGTTTTCGCAGCACAAATCTATAAAATTGCAGCCATACCGCTTTCAGTACCCCTAAAAAAGCCCTGCATGATGGGAATATTCGTCACTTCCTTGTTTATATCCTTTCTAAATAATGTTGGATGACAATTGCATGACAAAAAAATAAGCCGGATACGCGACCTTTGTAATAAGTTCCGGAGATGTTAGAGAACCTAAAAATAATAGCCCTTACGCATAAGCAATTTGAGTTAAATCAAATAGGCCAGCTTCATTTGGATGAGCTTCACCAGGAATTGGTATTGGGCAGTATAAAAATTAATTTCGACATCGATGAACTCATGTACCTGAGTACCTGCAACCGGGTAGAGTTTGTTTTGAAAACGGAACAAGAAATTGATGCTGATTTTTTACTTCGCTTTTTTACTTTTTTTAATACTTCTTTTGAGCCTGAATTTGTTTCCCAATTAGTGGAAAAAGCACAGGTGTTTGAAGGCGAAGAAGCCCTAAAACATTTGCTGCACGTTGCCTCTTCTATAGATTCGCTGGTGGTGGGAGAACGGGAAATTATTACCCAGGTTCGGAAATCCTATGAACGCTGCCAATCCTTAGGCCTTACCGGAGATTTGTTGCGCCTGCTGGTTAAACAAAGTATTGAAACCGCTAAAGAAATTTATACCCATACCAACATTGCCAAAAACCCTGTTTCTGTGGTGTCTTTAGCTTACCGCAAACTGCGTGAGCTGGGCGTAAAAAATGATGCCCGTTTTTTAATCATCGGAGCCGGTGAAACCAATCAAACTATGGCCAAATACCTGCAAAAGCATCAGTATGCCAACTTTGCAGTATTTAACCGTACCTTTTCCAAGGCCGAAAGCCTCGCTGCTGAACTTAAGGGTAAAGCCTATGAATTGCCCGAATTAAGCCGCTACTCCGAAGGTTTTGATGTGATCATTACCTGCACAGGCGCAGCTTCATCCATAATAAGCCCTGAATTATACAACAGTTTATTAGCCGGTGAAAAAGGCCGGAAAATTGTTATAGACCTCGCCATTCCAAATGATTTAGACTGTAGCATTCTTCAGGCACACGAAGTAAATTATATTTCGGTGAATAACCTGAAAGACATTGCCAAAGAAAACCTGATTGCCCGGGAAAAAGAATTGAGTAAATGCGAAGAAATAGTGCATAACAAAACCGAAGAGTTTTATCAGCTTCTTCGCGAACGCAAGGTAGAGCTGGCTTTCAGCCACATTCCCAAAAAAGTAAAACAAATAAAAGAAACAGCCCTCAACGAAGTTTTCGCCAAAGACCTGCATGCCTTAAATCCGGAAAACAAAGAACTCTTAGATAAGATTCTGAACTATATGGAAAAGAAATACAATGCCGTTGCTATGAAAACCGCCAAAGAAATTTTTCTGCCCAACGATTAATACCTTACTTCTGATCTTAATGCTATTCTTTCTGCCTTACGATCATCCATTAAACGCTATAAGTCTCAGATGCGCCCAATCACAGTATTATTCCAAACTTACACAGGCTCTGAGTATTTTTATATTTTTGTAAAACCTTTTATAAAGGCTCATTTGTACACCTTATGCGTAAAATAATCATTGGTACCCGTGGAAGTGATTTGGCTTTATGGCAAGCACATTATACTAAAAAAGCACTGGAAGAAAAAGGGCAGGTGGTGGAAATAAAAATTATCTCTACCCAGGGTGATCGTTCACAGGCATGGAATACCAGCTTTGATAAAATGGAAGGAAAAGGTTTTTTTACCAAAGAGCTGGAAGAAGAGTTGATCAGCGGAAACATAGACTTAGCTGTTCATTCACACAAAGACCTGCCTACGGAAAACCCTCCGGGGCTCATCATTGCTGCCGTATCTGAACGGGAAGATCCTTCAGATCTTTTGCTCATCAGGAAAGAAAGTGTAGATAGCAGAAAAAAATTTCAGCTTAAACAGGGCGCCCTTGTTGGCACTTCATCTGCCCGTAGAAAATCGCAGTTTCTCTCGTGGAGGGATGATGTTAGCTTAAAAGATTTAAGAGGCAATGTACCTACGCGTATACAAAAATTGCGCGATGGTCAGTATGACGCCATACTGCTTGCAGCTGCCGGAATAGAACGCCTAGCACTTAACCTGAGTGAGTTTCATGCCGAAAAACTAAACCCCCGTGAATTTGTGCCGGCCCCTGCCCAGGGTGTATTGGCCTGGCAAATAAGAGAAAATGATGAGGAGCTTGCTTCTATATTAAGTGAGATTAATCAGGAGGATGTGGCTCTTACCATCAGTATTGAAAGAAAAATTTTAAACCTTTTTGATGGTGGATGTCAGCTACCCCTTGGAGCTTATTGTGAAACCGACACCGATGATGAAGGCCGGAGGTGCTTTAAAACCTGGGTTACCCTGGCAGATGCCTGGGATCAGCAAGCCAGGCCCTTTTATTTTAAAACTTATTTTACCGATGATTTTGCCCGGCAAATTGTTGAGAAAATTAATGCCGTGCAGCAACGAAAAGTTTTTATCACCCGTAACCTCAGGCAGGAAGATTACTTTTTTAAGTGGCTGAAGAAATTAGGTTTCACACCTCAGGGGCAATCCTTAATTGAATTTAAACAAATAGACATTAAAGAAGTTCCTGCTACCGATTGGATATTTTTCAGCAGTAAACATGCAGTAAAATACTTCTTCAGGCAAAAACCCCCATTAGGGAAAGTTAAGTTTGCCTGTATCAGTAAGGCTACAGCCCAGGAATTAAGAGCCTTTGGTTATACCAGTGATTTTATCGGGCAAAACACCGACACTAAACTCATAGGCAAACAATTCTCTTCCCTGGCCGGGAAAGCCAGGGTATTGTTTCCCATAGCCAAAGAAAGCATGCAAAGCATACAGCATCAATTAGTCAATAAAGAAAATGCTGTTAATCTGCCGGTTTATCAAACCATTAAACACAGTCAGCCCATCTCTGCCGAAAATGATATTCTGGTGTTTACCAGCCCCAGCAATGTAGAAGCCTATTTTGAACTAAATACCATAGCCCGGCATCAGCAGGTAGTAGCCATGGGTGAAGCTACGGGCAAGGCCCTGGAAAGAAAAGGAATAAGGAAATATGTAATGCCGGCTTCCTTTGATGACCTGGGGCTGGTGCAAAACGTACTTTCCCTGAGTTAAACTTAATATGTAAAAAATTTTATGATGATACACCGACCCCGAAGAAACCGTAAATCGCAGGTAATACGTGACCTGGTAGAAGAAACAAACCTAAGCGTAAAGGATTTGATATTTCCTTTGTTTTTAATTGAAGGGAAAAATAAAAAATCGGAAGTAAAGTCTATGCCCGGTATTTACCGCTGGAGTACAGATTTACTACTAAAAGAAATTGATCAGTGTATGAGGTTGGGCATTAAAACCTTTTGTTTATTTCCCAACATCAGCGATTCTTTAAAAAACAAAACAGCCAGTGAGAGCTGGAATAAAAACGGACTTTATTTAAAATCGCTTAGAGAAATAAAAAAGAAATTTCCGGAAGCTGTGCTAATGACCGATGTTGCCATGGATCCATACAGCAGCGACGGCCACGACGGTTACGTAGAAAACGGGGAGATCTTAAACGATGAAACACTGGAGATACTTGGCCGAATGGCATTAGCGCAAGCCGAATGCGGAGCCGACATTCTGGGACCCAGCGACATGATGGATGGAAGAGTTGCATACCTGCGCGACATGTTAGATGAAGCGCGTTTTACCCAGGTCTCCATTATGAGTTATACAGCTAAATACGCCAGTGCTTTTTATGGTCCTTTTCGCGATGCCTTAGACAGTGCTCCTAAATTTGGTGATAAAAAAACGTACCAGATGAATCCGGCCAACAGTAAAGAAGCACTGATTGAGGCCGAGTTAGACACCCTGGAAGGGGCTGACTTTTTAATGGTAAAACCCGCGCTATCCTACTTAGACATTATTAAAACTCTCAGTGACAACTCGCACCTCCCTATAGCCGCTTATAATGTAAGCGGAGAGTATGCTATGGTGAAAGCTGCCGCTGCCAAAGGTTGGGTAGACGGAACAAAAATCATGAACGAAATGCTGCTGAGTATAAGGCGTGCGGGAGCCAAAATTATTCTGACCTATTTTGCCAAAGAATTTGCTTTACAAAAAAACAAATAGGGGGAAAAATTAATTCATCCAGTAACGGCCATTCAACTCTCTTTCTGTTTTATACATAAAGAGGAACAGTTTAAGTTTTGCAATCAGGAAGTCTTCTTTCTGCTTGAGTTCAGCAAAAGAAATGAGCTGTAGTTTTTCTTCGTTCGTTAGGTCTAACTGTGAAGCTACATTATATACCGGTACATGGCTTAAACTCTCTACCGGAATTTCCTTTCCTTTAGAAACCTTGAGGAATTTTTTTAATGTCCTGAACATTTTATAGCGCGAGGATGTCATATCTCCTTCATTCTCTTCAATGCTGGCTGCGCCATAAGGTTTATCCGGACTAAGTCTGTCTGTATAGCAAAGAATTTTAAACGGAGCTATGCCCTCGATCATGATTTCCAATTCGCCATTGTCAAATTTCTTTACCACTCTTTTTATTTTTACTTCCATACCAAAACGGGTGAGGTTGTCCTTTTGTATGTATGGGATACCAAAGGTTGCAGAATTGTGCAAACAATCTGCAATTAATTCTTTGTACTTCTCTTCAAAGATGTGTAACATTTTTGTTTCGCCGGGCAGCACAATTGTACTAAGCGGGAACATGGGTAACGTCACAATTTTAGGTTCCATAGGCAGACTTTGGTTAACCTTGTGTTATTTGGTGTTGATTTCTTTCGCTGAATTTTTCTTCGCAAATCTAATCTTATTTTGACAAATAAAACAAATTTTGTTGAAATAATTTTCTACAAGCCATTGTTATTTCCCGATGAATGATATATTTCGTTCGATCAATTCAATTTTGTAATTTTATTGCAGAACATCTGAAACAACATTGACATGTATTTTACTACAACAGACAAATTTCAACTGTACTATGAATATCATAACAACAGTAATAAAAAAGAAACGCTTGTATTGCTTAATGGGCTCTCCCAATCAACAGTAGCCTGGGTTTTAATGGTACCAGACTTATTAAGCAACTACAACCTACTGCTACTGGATTTTATTTTTCAGGGCCAGTCGGATAAACATGCGGCACAAAGAACTTTCGATGATCATGCAACAGACTTAAAAAATCTCCTCGATTTTCTTTCCCTTGAAAAAGTGTCAGTGGGAGGACTTTCTTATGGCAGTTTAGTGGCTCAGCATTTTGCTTTATTGTTTCCTGAGCGCTTAAACAAACTGGTACTGATGTCTACCTTTGCACATAAAACCCCTTACTTTGAAATTATTTCCAATTCCTGGCAAAAAGCGCTCGAAGCAGGTGGCTATGCGCTCATGTTTGAAGTGATGCTGCCAACAGTATTAGGTGAAAATTACTTTAATAACCCTTTAATACCCATTGACCTGATGCGGCAAAGCAGAAAAGGCGCCAATGAAGATGCACGAGCTTTATTAAAGTTAATGCGTGCTACTTCCAACCGGGGCGACTTCAGAAAAGAACTTCAGAAAATAAGTTGTCCTGCCCTCATCATCCATGGCACTATGGATTTGCTACTGCCTGTGCATCTGGCAGAGGCCGTACAGGAAAACATCCCCGGATCCCGCTTAGAACTTATACCGGGTGTTGGACATACGCTTAATATTGAAGCTATTCCGCAGGTATGTAGTGCTATCAAGGCCTTTGTTTAATTTTATATAGCGAGTCTTTAGTAAAAACACAAAGTTTATACCCTTACCACTAATACGATAATACAGGTCCTAACCATCGTTCGGTTTCTTCTAAGCTCATGCCTTTTCTTTTGGCATAATCTTCTACCTGTTCTTTGGTAATTTTTCCGATTCCAAAATAATGGGAGTCGGGGTGTGAAAAATACAAACCGCTCACCGCTGCTGTAGGAAACATAGCCATGCTTTCTGTAAGTATTAGTCCTATGTTTTTTTCTACCTCCAGCAATTTAAACAAGGCTGGTTTTTCGGTATGGTCCGGTTGCGCCGGATAACCTGGTGCTGGCCGTATTCCCGCATATTCTTCTTTAATGAGTTGTTCGTTGCTCAAGCTTTCTTCTTTGGCATAAGCCCAAAATTCCCTCCTTACTTTTTTATGCATTAATTCCGCAAATGCCTCTGCCAGCCTATCAGCCAGGGCCTTAAGTATAATGGCGCTGTAGTCATCATGGTCGGCCTCAAACTTAGCCACCCACTCATCTATTCCAATACCTGTGGTTAAGGCAAAAGCCCCGATGTAATCGGCAATCCCCGATTCTTTGGGTGCTAGAAAATCTGCCAATGCTACATTATATTGCCCTTCGGGTTTTTTGGTTTGCTGCCTCAGGCTATGAAAGGTACAGATGGTTTTTTGCTGCTCATCATACACCTCAATATCATCCTGCTTCACGGTATTGGCCGGATAAATGCCAATCACCGCCTTTGCCGTAAGCCATTTCTCCTTAATTATTTTCTTCAGCATATCTTGTGCGTCATCAAATAATTTCTGAGCCTCTGCGCCACGTTCCGGGTCTTTCAGAATTTTTGGGTATGAGCCCTTCATTTCCCAGCTGTGAAAAAAAGGTGTCCAGTCTATGTATGCTGCAATTTCTTCCAGACTATAATCTTCAAATACTTTATTTCCTGTCCAGACTGGTTTCAGGGGCTTGTGTTTATCAAAGTCTGCCTTAAATTTATTCTGTCTGGCTTCCTGCAGGGAAACAAATTTATTCTGAGCCTGGGCATTTTTATTTTGTTGTCTGATGCGCTCGTATTCGTTGGCTACATCTCTTGCAAAATCCTTTTTTAGTTCAGAAGATATTAAGCTCGACACCACTGGTACGCTACGACTGGCATCATTTACATGAACCACAGGATGTGAATAATGCGGAGCTACCTTTACGGCGGTATGCACCTTACTGGTAGTGGCTCCACCAATCAGTAAGGGTATGTTAAAGCCCTGGCGCTCCATTTCTTTGGCCACATGCACCATTTCATCCAATGAAGGAGTGATTAGGCCACTCAATCCAATAATGTCCACCTTTTCTCTTCTGGCCGTTTCCAGAATTTGCTCACAGGGCACCATTACACCAATGTCTATAATTTCATAATTGTTACAGGCCATTACTACCCCTACAATGTTTTTTCCAATATCGTGTACATCTCCCTTCACTGTAGCCATCAGCACCTTTCCATTATTTTTCTGAGTAACTCCATTGGCTGCTTTTTCTGCATCCAGGTATGGTAAGAGGTAAGCAACCGCTTTTTTCATTACGCGTGCGCTTTTCACTACCTGGGGTAAAAACATTTTCCCGGCACCAAATAAATCTCCAACTACATTCATGCCATCCATTAAAGGCCCTTCAATAATTGAAAGTGTTTTGTCGTAATGTTTCCGGCATTCTTCCACATCTACCTCTATATAATCTGTTATACCTTTTACCAGGGCATGGGTAAGCCGTTGTTGCACACTTTGTTTTCTCCACTCTTCATCCTTTTCTTCTTTAGCCTTACCTTTCCCCTTTACCTGCTCGGCATAAGCAATGAGTTTTTCGGTAGCTTCTTCATTTCTGTTCAACAGCACATCTTCCACTAACTGCAATAAATCCTTAGGCACTTCATCGTATATTTGCAACATGCCAGGGTTCACAATTCCCATATCCATGCCTTCTTTAATGGCATGGTACAGGAAAGCCGAATGTATGGCTTCCCGCACGTGATCATTTCCCCTGAAGGAAAAAGAAACGTTGCTCACGCCTCCGCTTACTTTGGCATGGGGCAGGTTTTGTTTAATCCATTTTGTAGCCCTGAAAAAGTCCAGTGCATTTAGTCTGTGTTCGTCCATTCCGGTGGCTACCGGAAAAATATTAGGGTCGAAGATAATGTCCTGGGGTGGAAAGTGCACCTTGTCCACCAGAATATCATAAGCTCTTTTACAAATGTCTATTCTTCTCTGGTAATTGTCTGCCTGTCCAATTTCGTCAAAAGCCATAACAATAACCGCTGCTCCGTATTTTTTAATGAGTTTTGCCTGTTCAATAAATTTTTCTTCCCCTTCTTTCATGGAAATAGAATTCACGATTCCTTTCCCTTGAATACACTTTAATCCGGCTTCAATGACGTGCCATTTAGAAGAGTCTATCATGATCGGAACCCTCGCAATATCTGGCTCGGAGGCAATCAGGTTCAGGAAAGTGGTCATGGCTTTTTCAGCATCCAGCATTCCTTCATCCATGTTAATATCAATTACCTGCGCACCTCCCTCTACCTGGTCTCTGGCTATGGCCAGCGCTTCGTCGTATTTTTCATCAACAATAAGTTTGGCAAATTTTTTAGATCCGGTAACATTGGTGCGTTCACCCACATTCATAAAATTACTATCGGGGTACAGGGTTACCGGTTCTAAACCACTCAGGTGCATAAGTGTATCAGTCTGCGGCTTTTTACGGGGCTTGCAGGTAGCAGCCAGTTCGGCAATTCTTCTGATGTGCGCCGGAGTTGTGCCGCAGCAACCGCCTACAATATTAATGAATCCTGCTTTTAAAAAGTCTTCTATCTGGTGTCCCATTTCATGGGCATCCTGGTCGTATTCTCCAAACTGGTTGGGTAATCCGGCATTGGGGTAAGCACTGATGTAGAAGGGAGACTTATTCGATAGTTCTTCCAGGTAAGGTCTCATGTCTTTGGCTCCTAATGCACAATTCAGTCCCACTGACAACAGGTTAGTGTGGCTGATGGAATTTAAAAAAGCCTCAGTAGTTTGTCCGGAAAGGGTTCTGCCACTGGCATCGGTAATGGTGCCCGAAACCATGATGGGCATTTGAATGTTTTTTTCTTCGCAAATGCTTTGAATAGCAAACAAAGCCGCTTTAGCATTCAGGGTATCGAAAATGGTTTCTACCAATAACAAATCAGCTCCTCCATCTAATAATCCACGTACTTGCTCGGCATAGGCTGTAACCAGCTCATCCCAACTAATGGCACGGAAGCCGGGATTATTAACATCCGGAGAAATGGAAAGGGTACGATTGGTGGGCCCAATGGCACCTGCCACAAAGCGGGGTTTGTTTGGAGTTTTTGCCGTATACTCTTCTGCTGCCTTGCGGGCGGCTGTTGCAGCTGCAACATTCAGCTCGTAGGCAATGTGCTGCATATCATAATCCGCCATAGCAATAGAAGTAGCACTAAAGCTATTGGTTTCAATAATATCGGCTCCGGCTTCAAGGTACTTTTTATGAATCTCCTCGATTATTTCAGGCTTCGTAATACATAACAAATCATTATTTCCCTTCACATCTTTGTGAAAGTCTTTAAAGCGTTCTCCCCTAAACTGCTCTTCAGTTAATTTGTATTCCTGAATGAGTGAGCCCATAGCTCCGTCAATAATCAACACCCTTTCTTCAAGGGCTTTGTACAATAATTCCTGTTTGTTTGTCATATCCTCACCCCCGGCTGCTGTTGGTTCAGGTAACCGTTGGATTTATTTTATAGTTCCGTGATACCACCTGGTATCATATATTAATTTTATTTTGCCATTTTCCTGATACCTTAAAAATATCTTTCTGAGGCAATAAATCATAAATTCATAATCCGCATGACTTTCGTCTGGCATATACGAGGCCGACAACACACGCCCCCTAAGCCCTTCAAAGCTGAGCTCCTGCATATTGGGCAGGCTGTCTGTTTCGTAATTGTTCTTCCCATAAAATTCGTCAAACATTTCATTGTTCCTGTTCTTATGATTGATCTGGCTATAATCTGTACCAAAGTATTTCAAAAAATCCTCGAAGGCTTTGTGAAAATCATCCGCCTCTGTTTTTCTGTCATTCCACATCAACAGCACCCTTCCCGAAGGTTTTAAAATACGCTGGCACTCTTTCTTTGTTTCGGCAAGGTTAAACCAATGAAATGCCTGTGCTGCAACAACCAAATCAACGCTGGCGGCTTCAAGCCCTGTATCTTCTGCCCGCCCATTTACCGGTTTAAATCCTGAAAAATGCCCCAACTGACGCATGGCCTCTTCCCGCATGTTTTCATTTGGTTCAACCGCCAATACTTCATACCCGTTCGCTAAAAAAGGCGCGGCAGAAAGGCCGGTTCCACTTCCCAAATCCGCAATTCTGTCTCCTTTCAACAGCACATCTCTTTTCTCTAGCAAGCCGGGTAATTCCACCGGGTAAGCCGGCCTGTACCTGCTGTAGTGAGCTGCGCGGTTATGAAACCTGTTCAGATGCTTATTATCCATTAGGCATAAAAAAACCCTTCTGAGTTGTCAGAAGGGATAATTTATAGAATACGTTGTATACATTTATTATCATCCTGACTTATCTTTTCCCGGTATGAGCGGTACGAGTTGGCACCTTCTTGAAGTTTACACTTCAGGGTTGCCAAGGCTTCACAGGGCGTGTCCCTCTGCCTTTCTGGATAAGCTGTAAAGAACTATAAGCAAATATAGGAATATTCCCGGTATTACAAAAACATCCCTTTAAAAACATGAAAGCTTCCTGCATCCTCACATCTGCCTATATTACAGGCCTGTAATTACCACCTGCCAGATCTGCAGTTAGCTCCTTTTGAATTCCTCTATTCTTTCGCATAGACTGAACATTGAACCCTCCTGCTTTCTGCCAGGGCATCCGGTTGCTGCGGGATGAATAACGCCTTTTGATAACAATGTTAGGGTGACCAGTGAGCAATAATGGGTACTGAAACTACGTTGGAGAGTAGATTAGCCTGCAAGCCGGAAAGGAATAAGGGAGACTTTTGTACCGATTCTCAACTTAACTTATACTTATTAGAAAATGTCGCCTTTATTCTTGCTGATTTTATACTTTTGTATATGACCATGTTTAAAAAGACATTTTTTCTGTTGTTTACCTTCTGGGGCTTTTGCTGCTTCTCTCAGAACAAGTTCACCCTTAGCGGTACGGTTAGCGATACTGCCTCCGGGGAATCGGCCATAGGAGCCCTGGTTTTTATCAAGGGCACTACCAAAGGTATAAGCACCAATGAATATGGCTTTTATTCCCTTACACTGGATAAAGGCGAGTATGAAATTACCTGTTCCTTTTTGGGTTACCTGCCGCAAACCATTAAAATTACCTTAGACAAAAACATTACCCGGCATTTTAAGTTGAAAACAGAAAGCACTGTACTTACTGAAGTGGTTATTGAGGCCGATAAAGATCTTGAAAAAGAACAATTACAGTCGGCACAAATGAGCAGTATTAATATCCCCATCGAGCAAATAAAAAACATTCCTACCATAGGTGGTGAAACCGACATCATTAAAGTGATGCAACTGATGCCGGGTGTGAAACGCGGAGATGAAGGGCAAAACACCATGCTGGTAAGGGGAGGAAACGGTGATGATAATCTTATACTTCTGGATGAAGCAACGGTGTATAACGTTTCTCATCTCTTTGGCTTTTTTTCTATATTTAATAATGATGCGTTGAAAGACGTTACTTTATATAAAGGGGGTTTCCCTGCTGAATTCGGAGGCAGGCTTTCTTCTGTTATGGACATTCGTATGAAAGATGGGGATGTGCAAGCCTTTCATGCCCAAGGGGGAATTGGATTGCTTTCTTCTCACATCACCCTGCAGGGTCCACTCATTAAAAATAAAATGTCTTTCCTGCTTTCGGGCAGAAGGTCATATATAGACAAAGTGGTGAACACCCTGAATGGGAAAAACGTACTTCCCTATTATTTCTATGATGGCAATTTTAAAATGAATTATATCCTCAACGAAAAGGATCGTTTGTTCTTAAGTGCCTATTATGGGGACGATGTGTTGTCTGCCAGTCAGGCAGACTCCGACAGTAGTTTTTTTAAAGGTGGCTTCAAGCTGGGAAACTTTACCTCTACTCTGCGCTGGAACCATATCTACCATGCTAAATTATTTTCCAACTTTTCATTTATTCATACCCGCTTCAGGTATGATGTAGAAGCTAATATTCCGGGCAATTCTTTTCTTGCCAAATCACGCATTTCCGACTATGGTTTTAAATATGATTACAGTTATTATTATAATGCCGAGAACAACATTAAATTCGGGACTTTCTTCATCAACCATGCCTTCAGGCCCAATGTGGTGAATACCGCAGGTACTATTTCCGACTTTGTGAGATCCAGAGAAGGACAAAAAATAGACACACAGGAATTTGGAGTATATGCCAGCAATGAATGGAAGGCAGACTCCCTGCTTAAAATCAGTTATGGTGTTAGGGTTTCTCTTCTGAACACCCCAGGGAAATTATACGGTGGCCTGGAACCCCGCTGTTCTGCCTCCTGGAACTTTTCTGAAAACCAATCGGTAAAAATAGGTTATGCCCGAATGAAACAATACCTGCATTTGGTTTCCAGCTCAGCCGTGGCTCTGCCTACCGATTTATGGTATCCGGCAACAAAACAGGTAAAGCCTTTAGTCTCCGATCAGCTTTCCGCAGCCTACAACCTATTGTTTCCAAAAATTAAATGTATGTACACAGCCGAAGTGTATTATAAATGGATGCAAAACATGATTGATTACCGCGAAGGTGCTGTATTACTATTAAACGACCATTATGAAAATGAATTGGTAACCGGCAAGGGCTGGGCTTATGGCTTTGAAAACATGATTACCAAAACCAAGGGTCGCCTTACCGGATGGATAGGCTATACCTTAGCCTGGTCTAAAAGAAATTTTCCAGACTTAAACAAAGGGCAGACTTTCTTAGCTAAGTTCGACAGAAGACATGACTTCTCCATAGTAGGAAATTATGAATTTACTTCCCGCTTCTCGGTTTCTGCCGTTTGGGTTTATGCCACCGGACAGCGTTTTACCCCTATTACCGGACAATACTTCGTGCCTAATGCTTCACTTACCAATGTAGACATATTGCCCATATACGGAGCCAAGAATAGTTATGAAATGCCTGCTGCTCACCGTTTAGACATCAGTTTTATTTTTAAAACCAAAGCTCACCGCCGCTACTTAAAACATACCGGCGAGTGGCATTTTGGTTTCTATAATTTTTATAACCGTGCACAACCTCAGCGCATAGAAATTGTGAAAGACCCTAATGGAGGGGGTTACAAATACCAGGCTGTAGGAATATTTGGCACCATTCCCTTCTTTGCTTATAACTTTAAATTTTAACTCATGCGACAACTCATTCATATACTTAGTTTGCTCATTATCATCCTCAGTGGATGTACGCCAGATCCCATTAACATTAAGGTAGACCCGGCTCCTAAAAAATTAGTGATTGCTTCACAGATCATTCCCAGCAAAACCATGCTGGTAGCAGTAACCAGAAATTTTAGTGCACTCAAAAATTTTAATGATGGTGACACCATAAATAACAACACCACTTTCCTCGACTCGGTATTTGTAAAAAATGCATTTGTAACCGTTCAGTATTTTGGAAAAACAGACACCCTGAAAATGATTGCACCCGGACTTTATGGAAGTAGCGATGTTCTACAATACAACTATGGTTCCTATTACCTGGAAGTTTATGATGGAGAAGCCGGACTCAGTGCCAATGCCTTAACTACCCTGTTGCCCGAAGTGCGCTTCGATACGGTGTATCCGGTGCTGATTAAAAACCCCGGAGATACCATTGTAAAGGTACAAATGGAATTACGGGATAATGTTCAGGAAGAAAATTATTATGTAATTAATTACATTAAAAAAGTAAACAAGGTAAATGGAGGGATAGACCTTAATCAGATTTTTTCACTGGGCAGTAATGCTGTTCAGAGTTATTTTGATCTGCTGGATGATAACGCTTTTACGAATGGTAAATTAAGTTTAACCAAGGAATTACTGAGAGTTACTGCCCACGACTCCATAGCCATTTCTCTCTCCAACATCAGTAAGGGATACTATGAATTTTTGAGCACCTATAAACGCAGTGGTAATTTAATTAATCAGCTTACCGGCGAACCCATTAACTACCCCAGCAATGTGTATAATGGCTATGGGTATTTCAATGCACACTATCCGGATAACCGGTTATTTGATTTGAATAAGTATTGATGGGGCATACTGTGCTTCTCTCTAACAAGTTTATAGACACCGTAGCCTGTGTTCTTTGCTCCACCCCTTGCAGGGTGTTAGCCTTTTTTACTACATCTTCAGCCATCAGGATGGTATAGGCATTTCTGCTGCAAATAACATTTTTCCCTTTACATGGTACTCTTCTGCTATCTTTCTTTTAATGGGGTTCTCCGTCCAATTCTCCCACTGGTTGGTAAGCGGATCATAGCCGCATTTCAGGGGTTTGCTTAACAGATCACTCGGTTCTTCCAGGTAAGCCCTGCAATCGGTACAAATGTACCTGAATTCACATTGCCTGCACTTTTTTACACTATCCTTTTTTATTCCCCATAACTTTTTAAACTCCTTTTCCTCTTCTACAATTTCCACTAAGCTCCTGTTTCTTATATTTCCATAGGTAACAGGAATAGAAGGGCAATTCATGATGTTGCCTTGTGGGTCGATTGATATTTTTTTATGTAAACAGGAATTGAAATTCTTCGCTTCTGTGAACGTGCGCATATTTACCCGGAAATAAGAGGAATCTATTCTTCCACAAGCCAGTGCAGATGTTACAGGAAGCGGACTGTACTTTATTTTCAAGCTCACATTATCCGATTGAAATTCGGATTCAACTTCTGCTCCGCTAACCAAAATATACATTAAGCGCGGATGCTTTCTTCCCAGATCCTCCATAACTGTAGCAGTCAGATCATCGCTAAATGGAAGTACCAGCTCCAGTCCTCTCACTTTGCTGTCTTCAAAATAATCCAGTAAACTGTTCAATTCAGTGATAGAAACAGGATCATAACACCTTAGCTGCACTGCCTGACACATTAGCAGATCCAGCTCCTTCACTACTTTTTCCATGGGGTGGCTGGTGCTACTATCAAAATCTATGATACAGTTAGAAATGTGTGAAGGTGTTTCATAATTCAGGTTCAGTTGCGCAAACCCGTGATCTATTTTCTTTACCCATCTTCCTAAATTCTTTTGCAGCAAAAAATCGAAATATTCTTCCAAAATCTCATCCACTTCATGGTTATATGTTGCCTTAATCTCTGCCAGACTAAATTTTAATTGGTATTTGAGTATATGATATAATTCATTGGGAATAAATTCAAAGGTATTTCGTTGAAGGTCGCAGACAATGCTTCTGTTGGCTCCTTTAACAGGAATGCAATTGCTAAAGAGGTGAAAATACTGTTGATCGTTCATTTTTGGCTTACATTTTTGAAATGGGTGAATGGTGCATGAAAGTAAAGTACCATTGTGATTTGTATGCTGAACAACGGGGGCGTATCACTTCCTGCTCTTCCTGTTCTTCCCTTTTTTTTAGTCGGTGCACATTCAGATTCTGGTAATACACCGGAAATTTTTCAGGTGTTTCTTCAATGAATTGCTTCAAGGGCTTTAAGGGCTGGTTTTTTTTTCTTGTTTCCATTTTTTCTCATTAAGTGTTGTGCAATTTCTTTTTCGATCTGGTAATTACAATTCGTAGCTACCCAATCGAACTGCCCTACCGGATTTACTTCCAGAAAGTAAAAGGTTCCGTCTTTCGATTTTATAAAGTCGATTGAACCCGCAACTAATTTCAACTGCTGCATTAACTTCTTTAAACTCATTTCTATACTCCTGGGTAATTTATATGGGACGCAACGGTTCTGGTATTCTTCGTTATAATTTCTATAATCCCATTTTGTTTGTTCATCGTCCTGACTAAAAATAGCCATTGAAAAACATTTTCCATTCAGGTAAAAACACCTGATCTCAAATTCCTTGTCAATACACTGTTGAAAAAGGGATGGGAAGATTATTTCATCCTTAATTAACTGCTTCGCATTAACCGGGCTGGTGAGCATGGAATAACTGGTTTCTTCCTCATTAATTACGCTGGTTTCGGCCAAAGGCTTACTGATGTATTCCTGATTACCCTTTACTATCTCCTTTAGTTCCTGATCGAGCTTATTTGTAATAACTGTTTCAGGAATGGTTAATCCACATTCTTTTGCGCTAATTAACACTGCTATTTTATTCAGTGATGATTTATTGGGATGGTTTAGCCAGTAAGCTTTGCTTAAAAAAAGCGGCAATATAGAATAAAACCGTGCAAACTCCCCTTTCAGGTGCTTTACCAGCTCCTGCCTGGCCTCCTTTTCCAGGTTAAGTTTGTAGTAATATTCAAAGGCTATTTCATCTGTTCTTCTTCTAAACCACACCGCTTTAACTGCAGAAAGTGGAAGCTCTTCCTTTGAGTTGAATTTTACCTTAAGCGTTTCCTTACCCTGTAATAAGGAGAATTGCATTTGGGTTGAAGATAAAAGCTCTTCCCCTGTTAAAATAATACAATCCTGATTGAAAGAGGAAAGCCAGTCTTTTACCATGTCTGTATTAATCTCTAATAAAGACTTTGTAAGAATAAGTATCATATTATGTTTGGGCTTTCTATATCCGCGATTCCAAAATACCTAAACCACAAGGCGAATTTCGCCTTGTGGAATAAGCTTTATGGACAATTATGCTAACAATCCCATATCATCATCATTGGAAATAGTATCCTTGTGAGTATGGTTTCCGTGGATCGTTTTAACGGTGCAGTTTCTTCCACCTCTGATGGCAGACATTTTTTCCATTTTGATAGAAGTGTTGCTGAATAAGTCAGCGTTTAATTTTTGAAATTTGGTTTTCATGTTATTGTTATTAATAAATTGTTTCCTACTCTTTAAGGTTTTTCGGTACACCTTACTTTTATTTCTCTTTGGGTAAAAGCAAACTCCCGCAATTTATGGCCAATAAATAATTCGTTTTTCCAATTAATATTCTAATTCATCATTTACCTTATCCATCATTACCTGATGGCCTTGTGTGCAGGTAGTGAATGTAGATCTTAATCCGCCACGAATGGCCTTGAGTTTTTCCCTTTTCATGGCTGCATCATTGAACAGCTCATGATTGAGCTTTTTGAACTTTTTTTTCATGTTTTCTATTTTTAAGGATACTGGTTCCTGGTTGAAGCAATTTTACTCCGGAGTGTGCGCTTCATTCAGAAATACTTGTCAATAATTTACGGGTACAAGTATAAGCTCTTTTTACAAAATCTCTTCCTGATAACTCAACAATCAGGAATTTTCCTCCTCCTGCTTTGTATTTCATTTGCGATAATTCGCGTTACTATTTTTTTCATTAACTGCTTCATGCCTTGTCTATCTTACCCTTCATGCCCCGCAGACTATTTCCGCTTTGCAACCTGTGTATGGCGATTCCAGCCTTCCCGGAGTATTTGCTGTATTCTAACAATGATCGTCAATTCCCATTATTGTTACTACAACTGTTGTACTGATTGCTTTTATTCAACCCTTTCATCATTATGCGAAGGTGAATTAAGGCCGTTCCTACCGGTCATGTCATTCCAATTTCCATGAGCGAAGTTCTTCCATACCAATCAGGATCCCTGTTCCATTGTAATATCCATTGGGATATTATTCTCCTTCTAAATCTTATAGTTTGAAGGCCTTCTCATTTCCTTTGTATAATTTTCAGGTGTATCACAGGGAAGAAAGAGACGCCGCCTTTCCTTCAGCATCCCCTTCCGGTTCAGTTAATACTAACCTTTCCTGTGTCTTGTTTTTGCGTATGTAGATAGGTTGTTTTTCCACAAAAACTGTATTTCTTTTATTTTCTTATTGACTATACTTATCCTAACCTGGCTTTTAATTCTCTTGTTATACTTAGTGTATTTTCCATTTCATTTTGCTCAACAAGTATAGCTACAGAACTATTTTTGAGGAAATAATTTATTTCAATTCCTTTGTAAACGGTTTAAACATACTTTTTTTTCTTGTATTCGGGCTTTGCATTTATATTACTTCCCGACCTGATAGGTATTCCATGCTTCGACAGGCTCAGCACAAGAATGACAATTAAAAAACAAATTATCTACATATCAATAACAAAATCATTTCAGGGAATAGTTATATTTGAGATCTGCAAAGAGCAATAGTAATTGCTTCATCAAATTCAGAGAGCATTATTTATTACATTTATTTCTTTGTTTTGGTGGTCTTCAGTAAAAACACAAACAACAAAGCATGAAAGCAAGCATTACATCAATTGAATTAAAAGGTCCATTCAAATTTTTTGCCTTATCTGCACAAGCCCTGAGCATTATTAAACAGCTTAAAGCAACCAATTGTAAAGACTTTAAAAAAAGAGGGCTTTGGACTAAGCATTATACCATGACCTTGTGGCATCATGAAAATGACATGAAAGCCTTTGCTTTAAGTGGAGCTCATTTAGATGCCATGAAAAAAAGTAAATCCATTGCTAAAGAAATCAGAACCATCACCATCGACACAGACACCCTTCCTTCCTGGACTGAAGCTAAAAAACTATTGGAAAAAGCAAAAGTGCTCCGGTTTTAGTTGAAGCGGGTTTTGGGTGAACATAAACCCTACCTATAATATAAATACTACCCATCACACTACACCTACTCCCTTCTATTTCCCCTTCCACCATAAGGAAAAAGCCTTTGTGAAATGCCAGCGCTTTCCTCTTGTTACTTATTGAGCTTAAATTCATTTTTGTGAGGTCTTTATTTAATTGTATTCCTCAAAACAATTATACCCGTATGCCGAAAAGGGAATAGAGTAGGCTTTACAAAAATAATTATACTCATGAACTATGTTATTAATGGCAACCTGATTGGTTTGCTCTGCAATGAATGCGAAGCCCCAATTACCAATACATCCATTCGGGTGTATCAAGCAGCCGACGGACAGGCTGATTTGGCAAGGGCTGTAGCCCCGGTAAAGGAAACTTTTCACGAGGTGAAACCAGATGAAATAAAAGCCAGAGGGAAAAAATTACTCGGAGAAGCCCAGTTGGACGAAAAGGGCAATTTCTCTATCCACTTATCTGAAAAGTCTGGATACAAAGGAGGGGCAGTAGACATAGACTGGTATTGCGGAACCGTTCCGGTAAAAGTGGGACCCAAACCAAAAAAGGAAGTATCTCTGCAATTTCATTTAACTACCCTGGTTCCTTTATGGAAAAGGGGCGACAGCCAGGAAGAAGTTTCTCAGTTTTACTGGTCTTATGCCATACCTGCTAAATGGTTTTGTCGTATTTTAAGTCTGTTTGGCTTGTACGTCATTTGTGGAAGAGTGGTGAATTGCGCAAACAAAATTCCTATCAGTAAGTTAAAAGTTTCTGCTTTTGATACAGACCTTATTCAGGATGATGTGCTGGGCTCAGCCATCACCGATGTTCACGGGCGTTTTCAGATCTGGTACAATGAAGCTGCCTTTACCAAAACCATTTTCGACTGGTTGAATCTGGAGTGGTCTGCAGGCCCGGATGTGTATTTTAAAATAGAGACGCTGGGCGGCAATGTACTGCTAGAGGAGCCCCGTTCCAAAGGCCGTACAAGCGGAAGAGAGAATATTGGTCATTGTTTTTGTATAGAATTGTGTGTTGATCCAAAAGATACCCCAACACAACAACCGGTACCAATTCCTGCATTTCTCAGGGTAGGCGGAATAGACCATGCTTCACAAATCAACAGTGCCCCTTTTGGAAACGGACTCACTATGAGCAATTACGCTTTCTTTAGTAGCTTAAGGCTGAATGGCATTTTATCACAATCCTTTGGAGGACAACCCCTGGAATATTGTTTTGAGTATACTGATGAATACGATGGAAGCGGAAATCCGGTAAACTGGAAAAGGGTATTACCCGGACAAATCTCTCCTACTCATATCGGCTACCTCGAAAAAGCCACCTTGGTTTCTTCCCCATTTCCGCACTATGTGTATAATAATAAAGATTATTACGTGAGCAATTCCCCGGTACCAGGAGCCCTCACTACTTCTATTGCTGCCGATGGATGGATTTTGGTGCCTCAGGAAAATGACAGCCCTTTAGCCGGAGGTATGTTCGTGCCTAATGGGAATCAACTTCTTCTCAACAGCCAAACCCTTTCTGCTTTTCCATCTACCGACCTTACAGGGCTCGTAGCGGGAAATAGTGTAACCTCTACCGGTAAGCCCTTAGTGCAGGATAAAGTATTTGCATTGCGTATGCTGGTTCGTGAGCAAGGCAATAATGCCACGCGCACCGAGGCGGGTAGTTGTATCAGAATAGCCATCAACAATTACTTGTACAACAATATCCATCTACACCCTTCCTGGGCAGGTAGCCTGATAAGTGGTCAATATGGGGTTTGTATGCTGGATATACTGCAGCTGCAAGGCGGTGGTTGTTCTAAAATTACCGACAGGGTAGATATATGGTACACCAATGCACATCCCAATTTAGGAAGCATGTCGTGTACGTTAAAAGGTCCGGGTGGAGTCATAAGTTTACCTATAGGCCCTGTATCTGAAGATGCGGCAGGCAGCATCACACATACGTTTACCCCCGCCGATCCCAATTGCGCCTACCTTGTTACCTTGTCTGCGACTTTGTTACTCACCACCGGGGACTCTAATTTACCTCCCTTATACGATCAAATAGCATTTTGCCGGTAACAGTGAATTGCCATTTTTTGTATAGAATTTTTGCCCCCAACCCAATTCAGCCCCGGAGTATATATGCTCCGGGGATTGAAGGGTAAAACAAGAATGAGCTTGATGATCTGATTTTCATTAACTGCTACTAAACCCCAGCCGTAACATTCCCTTCGCTTCGGTTCTTCTACAAATTTTCGCCAGGGTTTGCAAGCCATCCGGGCAGACTTTTATTACTAAGTGTTGAGTTTATGCTGAGAACAAGCCTTAAATTACTATTTAAGCAGATGATCAGCCAGTTGATGTGCGGTCTGCGTTTTTTGAGGCATAGAAGAACCAATGAGGTTAAGAATGATTTCGTCTATTCCAAGATATATTTTCAATTTATGAATATACTCCGCTACTTCTTCAACTGATCCGGCTTTATTGATGTGGAAATAAACTTTATCCGTTTTTCTTATTAATTTCTCTGTCTCGTCTTTGTTATCGCTGCAGATAACGGCTATAGCTATATTAACTTGAGTCTTTTTCCCATTTAGCGCCACTTCTTCTTTATACTTATCAATTCTCACTTTCAGCTCTTCCAGCATCTTGTCATTGTATTGCTGATGAAAGAGTGATACCGAATAATTAAAATAGTTTTTCGCAGCAAAGTCATAATTGTTTCCGGAAGAACTCAACACCCATATTTCCGGTGGCACAACTCCCAAAGGCTGAACCATGATAGACTCTCCCGTTTCTTCATCCCGATAACTGTTGTGTAGCAGTTGGTGAATTTTTAAAATAGTTTCGTGATGCTTATAGGTAGACTCCAGTTGCTTATAATTATATGCCAATTCCTTTCCAATAAGATCTGATGCTGTTAGGGCTTTTGCAAAACCTAAATCAATTCTATCCTGAAAGACCGATCCTAATACTTTAAAATTTTGAGCTACGCGCAGCGGGTTATGCAAAGGAAGCAATAAACCTGCAGCGCCTACCTTTATGGTATTGGTTATGCCTGCTATTACAGGCAATAATATCTCCGGGCTTTTCCAGGGAGGACCAAACTCCTGATGTTCGCTAAACCAAATCCTGGAATAACCCCGTTCATCCAAAACTCTGGCGTATTCAAATGTTTCTTCCAGAAATTGTAAATCTGATTCTGCGGCGTCCTTTAAGCCTGTTTCCAATATTCCTACTTTCATGATTTAATCAGGATATTAACATGCATTTATCCCAGTCGGGCCGAACATCACTGATTGCACTCAAAAGAGCAAGTACCATTCCTATCTTTCCTTCCAGTAAGGCAAAATCTTCTACATATCCTTTGTTTGCACCATGCCACGTTTTCAACTTACATTCATTGTTGCTACTCAGCGTATATTCATAAAGTCTGGTAGCGGCCAACTTAAAATCATCTCTTCCGGTTCGTTGATAAAAATGATTATATATTAAGGCATTACCCAGGTAGCCGTGGCACAGGCAGGCATCTATAACACCTGTATTTACAATTTCTCTTTTTGTTTCCTGCATCAGTTTTTCTATTTCCCTTTCCTTAAGGTGTGCAGGTATAAACTCATCCGGTAAATTAGTATACGTTAATGCTATTCCCAAATTACCATAACACCAGGCTATTCGGCCCGGGTGAATACTTTCCGCCGGATTCCCTTCATTCAACTCCAGGTAATTTTTGGTATATATATTTCCTTCCGCCTTATAAAATGCGTACTTCTCTATCACTTCCAGGGTATTTTCAATCATTTCTTTTACTCTGTGATTATCCGGCAAAACCACAGCGCTGTCTGCCAAAACCCTCAGTATAGAAGGTAAACCATGCGCCAGTCCAAAATCAACAATGTTTTCTTTCAATACATTGTCTCTGGTAAATGTAAAACTCGTCCAGGTCTCTTGTTGTATTTTGTCATTTCGCACTAAGGTCAGATCCAGCAAGCTTATGCATTTCTCAATAAGTAACTGCTGTTGTTTGCTTTTACTCAGTCTCCACCTGTCTGTTAAATAAATTAAATACCCAACTATACCTGTAAACAAATCGTATTCAGGGTTCACCAAGTTGTTCTCAAGGTGATCTTTTAAGAGTTCGTCAAATGACCCCAGTATTTCGTCATCTGCATCAATAACTCCCTGTTCCATCACATGCTGAATTACCCAGGCCAGGCCCATTACCCCATACCCGAAACTGGTTTCTATGCTGTTTTCATGTGTTAGACCATTTAATAATTTGTCTATCCAGTCTGCACAAAGGCTCAGGTACCTTTCGTCTTTTGTATATTTATAACAATAGCTGTAGTATAATGGAATGGCTGAATATCCGTTAAATAAAGAATACTCCATTTTTTCTGTATTCAGTTGTTCCAGCTCCTTTTCTAAGGATTCTCTTATTTCATTTGTTTTTTCAATAAAGTGGGGATCTTTAATGATTGCCTCCCAGTTTCCTCTCATATACCCGTTTGTTTTTTTATAATACTTGTTGCCCTTTCTATCAGGAAGTTTTCCTTTTTCAATAAACTTTCTTTTGAAGGCAGCGTGATCTCGTTGGGTTGTATTCCAGCTCCTTGTGTTTTTACTCCGTTGGGTTCCCTCACTTCTACCGAACTAATGTCTGTATTATAAGCTCCCGGAAAAACGAGTCCGCGTATGTCACCATTAGTTCCGCTGGTGTGATTCCCTAGCAAATAAACTTTGCCGGTAGCCTTTAAAGCCAGTATGGTAGTTTCGCTCTGACTAATTGAAAGAATATCTGTTAACACAATTACTTTTCCGGTATATATCTTATTCTTACTTCCACCCTTTAAGGTAATTTTTTCCCTTTTCATTAGTCCCGGTATACGGTAATCCGGACAATAGATATACGCAATTGTTTTGGTTTCTGAGCTTAGGTGTTGATAGAGTTTATCCATAGTAGTAGCGTAACCACGACAGTCGATAATTATCCCTTTTGTATGTGCCAGCTGTTTGAAAGCCTTACTTAGCTCTTTTCCATTCAATCTATTCAAATCCATATACCCAATATTCTCATCCACTATTTTCCATGCAGCCAAACTTTCCCTGGCTTTATTATATGAAGGTTTCCATTGATAAAAGAATAAACGCTGTGTTATTGTTTCCCCACTTCTTATTATTTTCACAACAACCGATTCTTCTGTATTGGTATTGTTTAAATAAAAACTGATATAACTATTTAGCCTGTAATCCTCATTGGCTCCGGAAATGTACCTGCATTTATTTTGCAGGTATTCATTTATTGGTTGATTATTCCACTCCACTATTTCATCTCCTGTTTTCAAGTTATTAAGCTTTGCCAGGGAGTCGTTGAATATTTTACTCACTATAACTTTATGGTCTATCCAGGAAAAATTAACCGGTAAATATTTTGATGGTATGTATTTGCCGTTAAGTTGGTATATGATGGAGTGTCCGTCATGAATGGAAGCAATGAGTTTCTCCAAAGCTAACCTATACTCCTGTGCGTTTGCACAATTCATAAATTCTGGTATTTGGCTAAGTAAGACACTGTCCCAATTTCCTATACATTGCCTGTGCGGATAAAAATAGTTAATGGTATTCCAATACCTGAACAATCCTAAGAGCCTGAGTGAGGTATCAGGAAAATTAGTTTCTGCATAGGTGTTCTCATTAAAATAATTCGCTATTGCTGAATGAAAACTTTCCCCCCTATTTAATCCAACGGCTTTTTTAATCAGGAAGGTAGCTATTTTTAATCCTGACTTTTTAGGCGTATAGAAGTAGTTATGTTTACTGGGATGTTCTTTCCATTTCGTTAGCTGTAGCTCCTGACTTTTAGTTATTCCGCTGTTTTGTATCCAAGAATGATCAATAATAAATTGGGCTGTGTCTGATGCTGGTATTTTCGCCAAGCTATATCCTTCATGCTTCTCTCCGGCATATTTCAATAGCATAGCTAATATATGTTCATTGGAAAGATTATTCTTCTGCTGACTTAAATAGTTAATTTGTTGCAGCAAACAGGCTTCCCAATCTTTTACTTTTCCTTCTCTGATAGCAGGATGGTAACATTTTAAAAATCCCCAGGCCTTACACAGGAAGGCATAGTTGGAAGCAGGAACAGCGTTATTCTGCCCGTTCATACATCCTGTTAGCAGCAAGAAATACAGAACACAGAGTAATAATGCCTTTTTCATATAGTACAAAATTAACCGTGAATATACAGAAATACCTTACATCTACCTGCCCTCTTACACAAGCAGGTTTCCGGGCATGCCACTGAGTTCTCTGCCTTTATTTTCAGGTATTCATGAAGATATACACATATAGCTACGCCGCACATTAACAACACACATTCTCCATAGTATGATGCGGTGTACAAAAAGTAATCACTTCGCCTGACTATAGGTCAGGCGAAGTGATTTTTCAATTAAAGGGCGCCAGGGCTTGGGCAGCTGTCGCACTCACAACCAATACATTTGCTGGTATAATGTGATTGACAACCTAATCTTGTCATACATTGTCCCAAAGTGAAAATACCAACTCCACCATTTACAGCACTCATTTCGTTAGTATTCAAATTAGTTACTGTTTCTTTGTTCAGGTTTAATTTACCTGTGAATTTTAATTTTTTCATGATTCTATAGTTTAGTTTTAATTACTGCTTAACGCTAGCATCTTGCGGTTTACGGTTTTCTCCTGTTGTTTGTCGCGATCAAACAATTCTTTGCGCTTATATGTTTATTTTAACACAACAATCTTTGTTCACGTCTTATTAATTTCTGAAAGTAACTCCAGTTTAATTTGCGGAGCTAATTACGACAACTAAATCGATGTTTCGAACATGTATTTAGCGTAGGGTGTACTTCACTTCATAAATGGTTCTATTCTATGAGTATTCTCTGTGTTGTCCATTTTCAACTGAGCAGAAAGGTGCTTCTGATGTTTGCTCCGTTCCTGTTATTCATGAACACGTTGTCGCTACTCCAGTCGAAAAAATTTCAATTTAAACTTTTTAACTTTGATACTTCGTTTACAATTTTTATCATTGCAGGCGCAGTCATTTTTGGGCTTTACAAACTGGTTAATATTTCATGTGCAATTTTTTATTTGGTTTATTGTTATACTTGTGCTGAGCTTGTCGAAGTATGAAATTATCAGTCTAACGCGCTTTCTGGCCCAAATGTGCAGCGTTCATTTGAGCTTTCATGAGTGTTTGCGTTTTGGTAAACTGGGGTATTTCACATAAGAATTTGATGTCTTCAGCCTGCAATTTAACGTAATCAAATAAAGTCATTCATTTGCGTAGTGGTTTTGCCAGTCTGAGCTATATTTACATTATCTAGCAGGGGTTTTATGTTTAGAATTATACTATATTTCACCATTTTCAAAGAAAATTCTTGGGTTAATTGTATACCCCTATCACCCCATTTAAAACGATTTGCTTTTCACCATTATTACTTTACTGTGCAACATCAATTATGAAATTACATCATCACTTAATACTTAGGAGTCCTTTACTTCCGTTTAATGCTACCGAAAGTAGCCCAGCTTTTGAGGAGGCGCTCTATCTTGCTTCGCCTGATTTTTATAAAGAATACAAAAAATACCTGGATGGAAAAATTACCCTTCCCAAAGAGAAAAGAAAAATTGAGCAGTCCCTTTATAAATATAGCAGCAGGGCTTCTTCCCGCTGTACTCCCTATGGTTTGTTTGCTGGTGTTTCCAGTATTTTTCCGGGAATTGAAGAAAACATTACCTTTTCTAATGAGCTGAGCCATCAACTACAAAGAAAAACAAGGTTAGACATGAATGTAGTGTGTGAGTTGGCTCAGGAGTTGTCAAAAATGCCAGCCATACAACAGGAGTTGCTTTTTTATCCCAATTTAAGCGTTTACCGACAGGGAGATTTTTACCGCTATGTGGAGTACTTCTATGTAAATAACCGCAGGGTACATAAACTTAATAAGGTAGACTTTTCCACTTACCTTCAATCAGTTCTTGAATTTTGTTCATCCGGGAAGAAGCTTTCACAAATCTTCCCTGTTTTAATGGAACAAGAGGTGGAAGAAGCAGATGCCCGTGATTTTATTAATGAATTAGTAGCTGCCCAATTGCTTATTAGTGAATTTCAACCTACGGTAACCGGCACAGAGTTTTTTGAACTGCTGCTGCAAAAACTCGGGGTTATTTCCGAAGCCAGCGCTGATGAGCTTGTGCTGGAAATATACCAGGTACTTACCCATGTAAAAGGGTCACTGCAGGAATTAGACAAACAGGTCTTGAACCCGGTTGATGTTTATCAGCAAATTTTTGTCAACCTGAAAAACATCCTGCCTTCCGTTAAAGAAACCAATTTGTTTCAGGTAGACTTATTTAAAAAGTCTGCCAGTATGCACGTTGATACAACGCTGGAAAAGAATATCCAGGAAGCCTATTCCTTTCTCAACAAATTAGGCAAAAACACTTCCAATCCTGGTTTAACAGATTTTATTAAACGTTTCACTGAAAAATATGAGGAGCAGGAAATTCCCTTATCAGAAGCCCTGGATACAGAAAGCGGACTGGGTTACCCGGGAAAAGATGAGCAGGGAATTAATGATTTAATTGATGATATTGGGATAATGTCTAATGCTAACGGTGAAGGTAAGTTAGAATATACTGCTCTCGATCAGCAACTCTTTCGGCTATTGCTACAAGCCTATAAAGAGGGCAACAAAGTAATTTCTTTACAGGAAGAAGCCTTTAGTTCTTTTAATAATGCTACAGAGCAATTACCCCCTAGCATGGCGGCCATGTTTGAGCTAACCGACGTATCAACCGGGCAGCTTTATTTACACAGTAGCGGAGGGAGTTCGGCTATAAATTTATTAGGCCGCTTTGGACATGGAACACCTGAACTGGGAAAACTCATTGAAGAAATTGCCCAACATGAAGAGGCACAACTACCGGAAGATGCTCTTTTAGCTGAAATTGTACACCTACCCGAAACCCGCGTGGGCAATATACTTGCGCGTCCCCGTTTCCGGAATTATGAAATCCCTTATCTGGCACAATCCACTGCTGCCAGTGATTTTCAAATACCTCTGGAAGATCTTTTAGTTTCTGTTCGTCAAAATAAGGTTTTTCTCCGCAGCAAACGATTAAACAAACAGGTGATTCCCCGATTAGGTAATGCTCATAACTTCTCGTTTAATTCTTTACCGGTATATCGCTTTCTTTGTGACTTGCAAAGCCACTACTTCCAAAAAGCATACATAGGCTTTAGCTGGGGCGCCTTCTCTTCCAACTTCACTTTCCTGCCTCGGGCAGAGTTTAAAAATGTGATCCTGAGTCCGGCTCAATGGAGGTTTAAGAAAAAAGATTTTGAGCAGTTGTTCGCTGCTACAGAGGAGGAAGCGGTGAGGTTACAAAAATTCAAGGCTTTTAAAGAACAACACCAGCTTCCCGATTTGTTCTTGCTTTCTGAAGGTGATAACGAATTATTGATAGACTGTAATAAAGCTATTGCCATTGACACTTTTATTGAAACCCTCAAAAAAAGAGAGGCCATTGTATTAAATGAATTTTTATTTAACCCCGAACATCCGGTTATTACCGATGAAAGAGGATATTGGTACACCAACGAATTTGTAGCTATTCTGTTTAATCAAACTCCTTCTGCTCCGGCCATAAAGCCCGAACCGGTTAAGCGAACAGCCGTACAGCGTGAATTTATTCCCGGAAGCGAATGGATGTACTTTAAAATATATTGCGGAGTAAAAACCGCTGACCTGGTACTAACTACAGTTATTAAACCACTTACAGAAATGTTACTGCAGGAGGGTTTAATCCGTAAATGGTTTTTTATCCGTTACTCCGATAGTTCCGGTATTCATACCCGTTTACGGATGCTGGTGGAGCGCCCAGAGTATAAAAACCGGGTCATGGATTTATTTCATGAATTTACCGCTCCATTAGTCAATGAAAGAAGTATAGATAAGATTCTGATGGATACCTACGTGCGGGAAATTGAGCGTTATGGGTCAAGCTCTATTGAGCTGGCTGAAAGCATTTTTCACAACGACAGTGTATGTTGTGTGCAGGTACTTGATTTGCTGGATGCGGATACCGGCAACAGGATTCGCTGGAAATACGGGCTGCTTTCGGTTGACAGATTTTTAAGCGATCTGGGTTATTCTCCGGAAGAGAAACACGCCTGTATTACCCAATTAGCCCAATCCTTCTTCAGGGAACATGGAGCAAGTAAAATGCTGAAGGTGAGCTTAGATGACAAATACCGCCAATTGAAAAAGGAAATAGAAGAGCTGTTTAAAACGATTGATCATCCGGAAAATGAGCTTTTCCCGCTCCACGAAGCCCTGCAGGAACGTACCAGGAAAAACACTCCCATTTTAAAGGGGCTTTTAGCCCTTGAAGAGGAAAATCTGCTGGAAATCAAGAAAACTTATTTAATAAGTAGCTATCTTCACATGCTGTTAAATCGTTTATTCATGGGAAGGCAAAGAACCAATGAGTTTGTTGTGTATGAAATGCTGGAAAGGTATTATAAATCGTGGATTGCCCGAAGTGTTAAACAAAAAGTAACTATAGTATAGAAGCATGGCTTTTCCTTTTTATAAACAACCCGATCAAATGGACTGTGGCGCAACATGCCTTCGCATGATTGCCAAACATTACGGGAAAATGTTTAGTTTACCTGATCTAAGGCAGGTAAGCCAAACCACCCGTGAGGGAGCCAGTTTACTGGGAATTAGTATTGCTGCCGAAAAAATCGGGTTCAGAACCCTGGGAGTCAAAATTTCTTTTGAAAAACTTTGCGAAGACGCTGCCTTACCTTGCATTGCGCATTGGAACCAAAACCATTTTGTTGTTATCTATAAGATTAAAAAAGATGTGGTGTATGTAGCCGATCCAGGTCATGGCCCGTTAAAATACAGCAAAGAAGAGTTTATGAAGAGCTGGGTGAGTGATGGTAAAGATGAAGGTATTTTACTATTGCTGGAACCCAGTCCCGAATTTTTTGAAGAACGCAGCATACCTGGTATACAGCAGGAACAAGGAAAAAAAAGTTTCAGCTTTCTTACCCGCTATCTTTTTCAGCATAAACAACTACTTACTCAATTAGCTATTGGCCTCTTTGCCGGAAGTATTCTGCAATTGGTTTTTCCCTTCCTTACACAGAGTATTGTTGACATAGGTATACAAACCCACGACATCAACTTTATTTATTTAATACTGCTGGCACAACTCATGGTTTTCTTCGGAAGAACCAGCATAGAAGTGATCAGGGGATGGATTTTACTGCACATCAGCAGCCGCATTAACATTTCATTGGTTTCTGATTTCTTTGCCAAACTCATGAAATTACCCATTTCCTATTTTGACGTGAAAATGACCGGTGATATTATGCAGCGCATTGGCGATCATTACCGCATAGAGAGTTTTCTTACCGGGAGTTCCATGAACATTTTGTTTTCCATGTTTAACCTGGTAGTGTTTAGCGGTGTGTTGGCCTGGTATAGCCTTAAAATATTTGCTGTGTTTATGCTGGGAAGCATCCTGTATGTTGTTTGGATTATGTTTTTCCTGAAACGCCGGGCCGACCTGGATTTTAAACGTTTCAACCAAAACAGTCAAAACCAGAGCAAGGTAATGGAAATTATAAACGGTATGCAGGAAATAAAACTGCACAATGCTGAAAGGCAAAAACGCTGGCAATGGGAAAACCTGCAGGTTAAACTGTTTAAAATAAACATCCAGGGACTTACCCTCTCGCAGGTACAAAACTCGGGCTCTTCCATCATCAATGAGCTTAAAAATATTTTTATTTCTATCCTCTCTGCTAAATTAGTACTGGATGGCGCCCTGTCGTTAGGCATGATGCTTTCCATCAGTTATATCATTGGGCAGTTAAATGGCCCCATATTAGAGCTGGTACAATTTATACAGCACTGGCAGGATGCGCGGCTTAGTTTTCAGCGGCTCAGTGAAATTCATGAAAAAGAAGATGAAGAACCTTTTGGTAAAGAAAGCATTACCGATATTGAACCTGCCTCTGACTTTGATTTAAAAAAAGTTTCTTTTCAATACACCGGCTTCCATACCGATCTGGTACTGAATGAACTTAACCTGAAAATTCCGGCCAATAAAGTAACGGCCATTGTTGGCTCCAGTGGTAGCGGAAAAACAACCCTTCTAAAATTATTGTTGCAGTTCTACCCTCCTACAAACGGCGACATCATTATAGGAAACCAAAACCTCCGGCACGTGTCTGCCAGAGCGTGGAGAGAAAAATGCGGAGTAGTGATGCAGGAAGGATATATCTTCTCCGATACCATTGCCAACAACATTGCTGTGGGTGCCAATGAAATTGATAAAGGCCGTTTGAAACAAGCTGTTACCGTGGCTAATATTAAAGAGTATATAGAAGGTTTGCCCTTAGGTTACAATACTAAAATAGGAACCGAGGGTATTGGTTTAAGTACTGGACAAAAACAGCGCATACTGATTGCCCGTGCTGTTTATAAAAACCCTGAGTACCTGTTCTTTGACGAAGCCACCAGCGCCCTGGACGCCAACAATGAAAAAGTTATCATGAACAATCTGGAAGAGTTTTTCAAAGGCCGAACAGTAGTGGTTATTGCACACCGCTTAAGCACAGTAAAAAACGCCGATCAGATTGTGGTACTGGAAAAGGGAAAAATAATTGAACTAGGTAATCACAAAGAATTAATTGATGCGCAGGGAGCCTACTATCACCTAATAAAAAATCAACTGGAATTAGGAAATTAATATGAGTGAAGAAAAAGATTTACAGGATATAGAATTAAGAACAGAGGAAGTAAATGAGATACTCACCTCACCTCCCCGATGGCTCTACCGTTGGGGCATATCCCTTATTTTTCTTTTTATCTTTCTCGGCCTGCTATTATCTTACTTTATACAATACCCCGATACACTTTCGGGTAAGGCCACACTCACCAACCTCAATCCTCCGGTAAAACTGGTAGCTAAAACCAATGGAAAAATAAAACAGCTTTTTGTAAAAAATAATGAGCCCGTTAAAAAAGATCAGGTGCTTGCCGTAGTTGAAAATACAGCCAATTTTAAACATATATTGGAAGTAGACTCCTGCATCAACCTGCTCGAAGAACAGCATCAGGTAACGGAAAGCCCTTCTTTGTTTAATACCCGAACCCCTTACCTGCTCGGAGACCTTACCGGATCTTATCTGCAATTTTTAAAAGCCTACAAAAGTTTTCAGCTTTATACGGAGATTAACTCCAAACAAAAAGAGATTAGTATACTGGAAAGGGAACTGATAGAGTACCAAAGCCTGCTCAGCAAATATAAACGCCAGGAGGTATTGGGGAAAGAAGAGTTTGAGCTGACTCAAAAAGATTATGAACGCCAAAACGACCTGTTTGCCAAAGGTGTTATTGCTGCTCAGGAATTTGATACTAAAAAGAAAGAATACATCAACGCACAAAAAAACCTTGAAAATTACACCATCACGCTCAGCAACACTAAAATTACTATCAATAACCTTGAAAAATCTAAACTCGAATTAGAAATCCAGCACATTGAACAATTAAATCAACTCAAGGCCGAGCTTCAGTCTTCGGTTAAAACCCTGAAGGCCGCAATTGCCCAATGGAAACAGAATTTTTTATTTGTATCTCCGGTTGATGGTCAGGTTTCCTTCTTTAATTTCTGGGCAGAAAATCAAAATGTAAAAAGTGGAGATGATATTTTTAATGTTGTTCCCTCCGAAAAACAGGACATATTGGTGAAGCTGCAGATTCCTATTCAAAACTCAGGTAAAATTAAATCCGGACAAAAAGTAAATGTAAAGCTGGATGATTATCCCAGTCAGGAGCACGGTATGCTTATAGGCTATGTTAAATCCATTTCCTTGGTTCCTAACAATAATAATTATTCGGTAGATGTAATTTTGCCTGATGGTTTGGTTACCTCTTACCAAAAAACCCTTAGCTATAAAGAGGAAATGAGTGGTTCAGCAGAAATTATTCTGGAAAGGTTGAGTCTGCTACAGCGCTTGTTTAACCGCTTCCGCCAATTAGCCGAAAAAAAATAATCTGCCTTACAACTTTTATTTGATATAGGAAACTGCTATGATCTGGATTTTCCTTTCGGCTGCTGCCAGCGGACTGTACACCGAATTTCTGACATCCTTTACATCATCACTTACTTTACTTAGTTGCAGTTCCCCTATATCTTCTTCAAAAAATTCCAGTATCCCTTTGCCATTTTCCTGGTTGTTCAGGTATGTCAAAAAAAAGCCGTTCTTATATTCCCTGAAATAATTCTGCAAGCTGCTCACCCTTCTTTTAGCCAGGTTAATGTTGTAGTCTGTAGAAGCCAATGGAGAACAATAACCTTTCATTGTGATCTTCACTCGTTCTCCCCGCGCCAATACCTTTTCCAACAAAAGTGCAAAGGCTTCCAGGTCATGCATTCCCGCCTCCACACTGTCCTCAAAAAAATGATGAATCCTGTTTTCTGCCAATGTCTTTGAATCGCCCTCTAATCCATGTGCGTATTCCTTTTCATACTTTTGTTTTAACGCATCGTATTCCTCATAAGTTGTTTTGTAATTTTTCTTGGTTACCGTTACTTTTGTTTTAGGCTCAGGTTCATCGTTATGAAAAAACAAGGTTAAAGGAACCAATACCTTCATTTGATTCAGCAGAAGAGCTGAAGTATCTACCGGAACCGGAGGCTCTTCCAGGGGCGGAATGGAAAAGGAATAAATATCATTGCAGCAGCTTTGCTTTTCCTCAAAGTAAGAACCTATTCGGTTAGAAGAAAGGTAGGCCCTGTTCTTTTTACTATTAATGCTATAATAAATATCGTTTAGCGGACTGTTAATAGGATAGCCGGCATTTTCGGCCCTTTCAAAATTGTTGTTTTTATAGTTTGATTTAAAAATATCATAGCCCCCCATTCCCTTGTGCCAGGTAGAGCTAAAATAAAGGCTTTGAATGGCGTCCACATAAAAGGGCGTAATTTCGTCTTCAGGGCTATTAATGTTTTTGCCTGCATTAACAGCTGCGCCAAAACTACCATCACTGTTTATTTTACAATACCAGATATCCTGTCCGCCTTCCCCGCCTGGCCGGTTAGAAGAAAAGAAAAGTACCTCTTCCTGATTTAATTTTCCTATTGCCGGTTGTGTGGTATTAACACCCGGGTAGTTTACCTGTTCTGGCAATGGTTTCAGGCTTGTCCATTCCCCGCTTTCGAAATTGGAATAATAAATGCCACATAAAAAGGAACTGCTATTTACCTGCTGGCATCGACTCACATACATACGATTATAGGATGCATTAAAGCAAGTGTTGGCGGTATGCACATCCTTTTGATTAATTTCAGGGTTCAACTCTTTCGCCTTTTTCCATTTTTCATTTTCCTTTGTTGAGCTATATAGTTTGTTGTAATTGATCTGCAGGGTTTCATCTCTGTCGCCCGAATTTCGAAGGGAAGAAAAATACAACAAGGTATCGGTTTCCAGTGGCGCATATTCAGAAAGTTTACTGTTAACACTGGTATCCAGGTGTTCTACTTTAACTGCCAATGGTGTTTTCATCAGGAGCATAGCCAGGTCACAGGACTCGCTTTCCATTTTGGCTTTCAGTGCTAACTTCTTTTTTAAAGGGTCTTTACTGTTTTTGTTGTTCTGAACATACTTATTAAACATTTTTTTGGCTTCTTTGTAGCCGGCTTTGCTTTTCAGCATCTCGCCCAGCCAATACACTGCTTCCGGGTAGTTTTTTCCATTATCCTTTACGTACACCTTTCTGTACCAATGTTCCGCAATAGCCAGGTCATAGTTAAGGCGGCTGGCTTCAGCATATTTATACTGAAAGTCCATATTGGATGAGTCTACGAGGATAATTTCATTATACACCTGTGCTGCAGAAAAATAATCTTTCTCCTGCATGGCCTGCTCCCCTTGTTTAATAAGGCTTTTAAGGTTTTGTGCGGAAAGACTTACCACATTGCTGATACAGATGATCAGGATGAGAATAAAGCCAGGGCATTTCACTTTTTTGCACATAGTTTACATATAAACCGGACAAACCCTCTTTTTTGGAATGAATGGTTTGTCTTTTTTAAAGATATAAATCAATCCCAGCTCAACACCTCCTCTTCTGTTTGTCGCTGCAACAAAGTCAGAGGTGTTTACATCATAGCTTATTCCAAACTGCCATTGTTTATGGTTGTATCCTACACGGGCAATAAATGCATCTTTGAGTCGCATATATATTCCTGCATTAACACTTTGTTGTTCTTTAGCATTTAACAGGTAGTTGATTTTGGCTCCGGCTACTGTTTCCTGAAACTTGCCCTGTCTGCTGTATTTAATTTCCGGGTTTAACAGGAAGTCTGTATTTAGCGGAAGTGTAAGAGAAAGATAAGAAACCGACCTTAGATCAAGTTTTATATCGCCTTGATTAAAGAATGAAACATGCGGGCCATTGAGGTGAGAAAATGACTGGCTTAGTGTAAGTACCTGTTGTTGTGAAAAATGATATTGCAAAGCTACACCGGCATTCAGGTCGAAATAGGTTCTGGATCTGATGGGGAAGTTTTCGCCATTGGGTAATGCTGCATTATAAGCATCTCCGTCGAACTGACTATCAAAAGTAAGTTGCGCTGTTTTAAATCCGATGTTTGCAATGCCAGGCTGTAATCCGAAACTCAACTTTAAGGTAGAGTCGCTCCATAAGTTTTTGTGATAAGCCAGAGGAATATATAGCTGTGTAATTCCATAGCGGCTATCCCCTGAAACATCATGGTTAAATAACAATCCTACTCCTGTTTCGTGCGATTGAATTTGTTTTCGCATATCCGCCATCAGCGAGGTGGTGGAATAAGCAACAGGAACACTTGTCCACTGGCTTCTGTATATTCCGCCGAAACGGTAGTCCCCATCAAAGAGTCCGGCAAAAGCCGGATTAATGTTCAATGGTGAAAAGTTAAGTTGACTGAAATGAATGTCCTGAGCTGTTAAAATAAGACAACTGTTGATGCAACACCACATACAATAAATATATAATATTCTTTTTTTCATTACCTGATTAATGTAATGTTTCCTTTTTTAAATGACTCTTCGCCGTTATTGCACTTTACTTTTAAATAATAGCCGAACACCCCTGGGTCTGCTTTCATTCCATTGTAGATACCATCCCAGCCTTTTGTTTGTTCATTTGTTTCAAACACTAGTTGCCCCCAGCGGTTATAAACAGCGAAGTATATCTCTTGTATAAAATGGCTGCGCACATACAACACATCATTACTGCCATCATTGTTAGGTGTAAAAGTATTGGGTACAAAAACCACCGACTCGTTGCAAGCACTGGTAATTACATACACTGTTACAGGGTCCAGAATATAGGTACAGCCCGAAGCATCTGTTACCATTGCCGTGTAGGTGGTAGTATGTAGAGGAGTTGCAACTGGGGTAAAGGAATTGGGGTTGTTGAGTGTACCGGGAGGAGACCAGGTTATAGTATAGGGTGAGGCCAGACTACTCGATAAATTAGAACTGCTGCCCTTTATTACGGTATCCGGATTGGCTTGCAAAACCTGCTGTGGGCCGGATAAACTACTCATGTTTACTGTTGTAGTTACCTGCGTATGGCAGATATCTCCGGTTGTATTAACAGTAGTGATGTTAACCGTATAGGTTGTATTTACCAGCGGACTGGCAATTGGGTTGGCAATATTTGAAAAATTAAGGCTGCCTGTTGGTGACCAGGCATAAGCTATGCCTCCACTGGCATTGAGCTGTGCACTTTTTCCCGGGCAAATTATTTGCGAAGCATTAACAGCTACCGGAACAAAAGGAGGAATGGTAAGGGTCTTTTTAATACTGTCTTTACAACCATAGGTATTGGTTACTAAAAAATTCACCGTATAGTTTCCGGCTGCACCATAAGTATGAGTGGGACTTTGAATCACGCTGCTTTGTCCGTCACCAAAACTCCAGTTCCATTGTTGGGCGTTGCTAATTGAAGCATCCTGAAAGGAAGCGGAATGTGCACAGGGGTCTACGGTAAAATTGAAATTCGCCTGAATAGCTGGGTAAACAGTTATAATGGTGTAAGTAGAATCGGCCAGGTTACATTTAGCTGGATCTGTTACAAACAATTTCACGATATAGGTTCCTGGTTGGCTAAATGTTTTAATGGGGCTGGCAATTAAACTGGTGGTATCATTATTCCCAAAATCCCATAGAAAATGACTGCCGCTGGTACTATTATTGGAG
>JACCDP010158463.1_pt1 | contig 48605 bp, 56 predicted proteins | sample 7445841 | NCBI WGS metagenome assembly JACCDP01 (sample SAMN15323441, study PRJNA562643) | freshwater metagenome | isolation source: river surface water | place: USA:Blue River Watershed | collected 2017-08-17
CCAACCGAAGTTTCATAACGGAGGAAGTGAATCTCCGTGACCATAAGGTCAAGAGGGAACAATCGGATTTGAACCGATAACACCATGATCTTCAATCATGTGCTCTACCAATTGGAGCTATGTTCCCGAGTCTGGATGGTAGGATTTGAACCTACGACCTGAGCTTTCCAAAAGCCCCGCGCTGACCAAGCTGCGCTACACCCAGTTGGTATTCCTAACGGGATTCGAACCCGTGCTGCCACCTTGAAAGGGTGGTGACCTAACCGCTAGTCGATAGGAACATGATGGGAGGGGTATCCCACACGAAGTTACTTACGGATTACGCTTCGTAGCCTTATGAATCCTGCCATCATCCGATGGTGGTTAGAAATCCCTCCCCAATTCCAGTTATTACTACGACATTCTTCTGCAAACTGGCAACCTCTGAAGAATGCGTGGAGATTCATACTGATGATCTCCAACGACCCTAACGGGATTTGAACCCGTGATACTACCGTGACAGGGTAGCGTGATGACCACTTCACTATAGGGTCAAGGTGGGAGGAGAGGGAATTGAACCCCCGAGGCTAAAAAACCACCCCAGTTTTACAGACTGGTACTACGTTGCCAACAGTAGACATCCTCCCGAACAGTTTATGTTTAACGACCGAACTGTGGCGGTCGATGGGTCTGGTGGGACTCGAACCCACAACTTCCAGGTTAAAAGCCCGTTACTCTACCATTGAGTTACAGACCCATTAAAGGTTTAAATTTTCGAGGTGCGCTGGGAGGGGGCTGCCCCTCCAACAAATTAAGAATAAAATAGGGGGGTGGTTTTGTCAACCGCCCCCCTGATAAATCTTGCTTATGTGTCAGATGTCTTTCATCGTTTACACTTATCAGCAAGCAGGAGGGATTGAGCGGGATGCCAATAGCGGCAATCGCTAATCTTAATTTCCATAAATTGCTTGCTGAAAGTAGACATGTTGTTCACCAATGTAATTTTATTTATACAAGATTTACCAAAAAATGGTAATGGGAAATGTCGGATTCGAACCAACGACTTACTGCTTGTAAGGCAGCCACTCTACCACTGAGTTAATCTCCCTTTCCCTCTGGCTGGGAATCGAACCCAGTTTCCATGTGTGTTATCCACCCGTCCTTACCAATAGACTAACAGAGGTGGGAAGAAGTTTCCCCCTTCCCTAGCACCATCACGGCATTTCGGTTTATCTTTCCGACGCAAGTGATGGTGGACTCCCCCACCTGGACTCGAACCAGGAACCCCAGAGTTAACAGCTCCGTGCTCTGCCAATTGAGCTATAAGGGAATGAAGTGGCGCTTAAGCACCACAAGTATATCAGAACTTAAATCCGAGACCCGTAGTAAACACAGGGGAATAAGTTCCATTAGTTGCACCATAGCTGTTGCCAGCATTGGTGGTAGGGAACTTCAGATCAGCAAAACCAACAAGAGAGTTAGTCAGACGACCTTCAATACCCAGAGCAAGCACAGCTTGACCACGATTACCAACTGCGGATTGATAGTTAGCATCGGTGTTGTTCACGAAAGGAATCTGGTAACCAGCTCCAGCATAAACATTAGCACGGCTTACGCCAGACTTAGCACGGGAAACGCTCCAATCGTAAGAAACCAGAGCACCGCCGCCAGCACCGATTTGACCAGCAGGAGAGCCTACGAAGTTAACGTAGGGGCGAACCGAAACAGCGTTTTGATTGGTGAAAGTCTTCACAGCATAACGTGCTTGAATGGTTCCACCAGACACAGTGCGTTGAGCACTATAGCTGTTACCAGCAACACCTTGCTGATTGAGAAGAACACCAGCACCAAGATAGTTACCAACACCTTGTGCTTTTTGAGCTACAGCAACTTCAAGAGCAGTTACACGAGCATTGGTTGCACGAAGGGCAGCAGCAATCTTAGCATCTTCTGCATTCTGAAATGCAGTAATGTTGTCAAGGCAATGATTTACGAGAGCAGCAAGCTCTGCTCGGGTTGCAGCTTGACCAGGCTTAAACGTGCCGTTGGGATAACCAACGAGACAGCCATAACGAGTATTAAGATTAACAATTGCTTGATATGCCCAGTCAGTAGGCTGAACATCAGAGGGGACCGCAGCCATAGCAGGAGCAACCACAGAAGTAGCAGCAATAGCACTGGTAGCAATAAACGAACGAATCATCATAGTTTTGTATTAATAACTACAAGGGTTATTTAGTTCAAAGCAAGTGCTTTGAAAGCGAGGTAGGGGATTCGAACCCCTGACGTTCTGCTTGGAAGGCAGACATTCTACCACTGAATTAACCTCGCATATGGATAATATATATTATCCAACGCCTTTGGCAGGACTCGAACCTGCGACCAACCGCTTAGAAGGCGGATGCTCTATTCCGCTGAGCTACAAAGGCAAGAATTAAAGTCTAGTCTATAAAGCTAGACTTGTCAAGGGCTAAGCAGCCAACTGCTGAAGTTCCTTGATACGATCTGCTACAGCTACAGCATCTGCGTAGTTTCCATCAGAAACTAGAGAATGAAGTTGATCGATCATGATCTCTACAGACTCTTCCAGAAAAGAACGGTCATCATTGATTTCAGTAAAGAAGCTCTCAAAGTTCATCGCTGTTTCTCTCGATTACCTTAGTAGTATATAGCAGTTGGAGCAGGGTGTCAAGTGATCGATTGATTAAAATTCTTAATGAACCACTCGGCATCGATAACCACTAATGGTTTTTTATTGTTTTTCTTTATAAAAAGAATAGGAGTATGATTACCCGAATTTGCACATGCTTGAGCATATGCTTCCCAGATATTCAACTTTTCCTGATTTTTACATTCAATGCTAAATGGAAATTTATTCCTGGCATCTCTAGCCATAATTAGATCTTCTCCACCAGCTCCCATAGATCTAGATTCAATATCTTCTGGGTGGATACTTCTGTGCTCAATAAGCATATCCCTAACCCATTGTTGAAATCTTCTACCTTTGGCTTTTGCTGAACTAGGATTCATCAATCATCATCGTCATCATATCTTATATATTGTGGTTTTTCATCTACTAATTCTAGCTCCTTTTCAAGCTGATCTAAAAGTAGTTTCATATTTCTTATGATCAACTTCAATCTATCATTTTTCATACGGTTCTCCAAATAAAAATGGAGGGGGATTCCCCCTCCTGTATTCACTTCATTGCCATGGCAAGTTGAGCTTGCTTTAGTCTATTCTCTTTTTCAATTTGCTGCCTGATAATTGGCAACCAATTAGAAACAATTTCAGCTTTACGAATTTCAGTGTCGTAGCTAGCACCACGATAAGTTGCTTGTGACATTAGGTTTCTCCTTAGTTTTTTAGGTTAAAGAGCGTTCCTTCAGTCGGCTTTTGCGTTCGCCATTTGAGAATAGCGAATGAACGATCCGTTCCGAGTCGGCTTACTTCCGTCCCATAGGGATGAACGATAGGGACAACTTAGCATCCCTATCATATCTAGTCAACTCTAATTGTATCGTTTGATACTGTTTTTATTCTTTTTGTATTTCTTTTCTCTTTTATACTTTTTATTTTCAGTTTGCTGTTGGTTTTTAGACTCCATGATATCTTTTTTCACTTGTCTCAGATATCGATAAAAAGATTGAAAATCAAAGTCGGGATTCATAGTTTAAATCCAGCAAAGGTATCTTTCTTCACATCTTGTTTGATTCCACCTACAATGTAAGATTCAATTTCAGTTTCTTGTGGTGCGTTTTGCTGCCCCTTACTATTGAGCCAGTGTTCTGTCCAAGGAAGAGGATTATTCTTCGAAGAGATATCATACTCAGGCTTTAATCCAATAGCTTTCATTCTACGATTAGCTACCCATTCTACATAATTACCAAGTAGCTTTTCGTTCAATCCAATCATGCTTCCATCTTTAAACAGATAGCTTGCCCATTCTTTTTCTTGGTTGACTGCTTGGATAAACATGTTTCTAACATTATCTCTTTCTTCCTCAGCAATCTCTTTCATCTGAGGATCATCACCATTCTCCCAATTCTTAAGAATGTTTTGGGTAAGCACCAAATGTTGACTTTCATCTCTAGCGATCAACGAAATAATCTTTGCAGATCCTTCCATGAGCTTAAGCTCACCAAATGCAAAGCTACAAGCAAAGCTCACATAAAAACGAATGCCCTCTAAAATATTAACGTTTGCGACTGCTCTATACAGTTTTCTCTTTACGTCTTTAAGTGTATCAATACTAGAGGGAACTCCTTCATTGACAAACATCCATTGATTGCTTCCACCATATTCATAAGCACAATTAATGAATTCATTATATGCAGAAGTAACACTTTCTGCCCTTGCAAGAATTTTATCATCTTGCAAGATTGTATCAAATACTTCAGTTGGGTCAGAGTAAACATTCTTAATGATATAGGTATAAGAACGTGAATGGATCATCTCCATAAATTCCCACACCTTCATAGCCCCCTCAAGCTCAGGTAGTGAGCAGTATGGTGCAAAAGCCATACTAGGACCACGCCCTTGTACAGAATCAAGTAAAATTTGATATTTAAGATTGGAGGTAAAAATATGCTTTTGTTGATCACTGAGTTTTTGATAATCTGCTCTATCTCTCTGTAGAGAGATTTCTTCTGGTCTCCAAAAATATCCAATTTGAGTTTGCGCAAGCTTTTCAAAAATAGGATATTTATATTCATCATATCTTTGTATACCTAAAGGAGAGCCAAAAAACATTGGCTGAATTTTGGAGTCTCCTTTTGTTGTATTAAAAACTGTCATTCCTTTAATCATTGATTGCTCTCCTATACTTTACAGCTATCGCAGTCATCATCTGCATTCATCAATTCATCAATTAATGATTCTACTTTTGCACTCTTTTGGGGTGCGTCTTCATCTCTCTTTGCATCATATGTATTCTGATAGTATGAAGTTTTCCAGCCATACTTATATGTCATCAGAAAATCTTGAGCCATAACACTAACTGGAACTTGATTATCTTCATAGTTTTCTGGATTATATGACCAGTTACCAGAGATTGCCTGATCAAAGAACTTTTGCATTACAGCAACGATATTAATGTAACCAGCGTTGCTAGACATATCCCACAGAAGCGTATAATTGTTCTTGAGAGTTTGATACTGGGGAACAATTTGCTTGAGAGGTCCTTTCTTTGATTTCTTAACGGACAAGTAGTCTCTAGGTGGCTCGATTCCATTGGTTGCGTTTGACACAACGGAACTGCTCTCCGATGGCATCTGTGCGGACAGTGTTGAGTTCCTAAGCCCATATTTAAGGATAGATGCCCTAAGAGATTCCCAGTCATAGTTCAGTTTATGAGATACAATTTCATCTACATCTTGTTTATATGTATCAATAGGAAGAATTCCATCAGCATACTTGGTTCTATGGAAGTATCCACATGCACCTTTTTCTTTCGCTAATTGATTTGACGACTTCAATAGATAATATTGAAAAGCTTCTGTCAAATTATGAACTGATTCCCAGGCTTCTTGCTGATCATACTTATATCCATGCTTTGCAAGATAATGAGCTAGACCAATATAACCAATACCCAAAGAACGACGATTAACAGTAGAGACTTCAGCAGCTTTAACTGGATACTCTTGATAATCAATAAGCGCATCCAAACCTCTAACAGCAAGATCACAAAGTTCTTCTAGGTCATCGAGATTCTTAAGCTTACCAACATTAATTGCAGAAAGAATACACAGTGCAATCTCACCTTCGCCATCAATGTGTTGAATTGGATCTGTAGGAAGTGTAATCTCTTGACAGAGATTAGACATATTTACTTTATCCTTAAATGACGAATGTGAATTGCAGTGATCAATGTTCATAATATAAACACGACCAGTCTCGGCTCTTTCCTTGAGGAGATCTAGAATAAGTTCTTGAGCCCCGATAGTTTTTCTTGGAATAGAAGCATCTCGTTCGTAAGCCACATATAGATCGTCAAATCTATCAGTGCCAAAAGCATCATACAGACCAGGAACGTCGTGTGGAGAGAATAAAGAAATTTCTTCGTTTGCAATGAATCGTTCATAGAACAACTTGCTGATTTGAATTGAATAGTCTAACTTGCGAACACGATTATCTTCAGTTCCTTTGTTATTCTTTAATACAATAATATCCTCTATTTCTTGGTGCCAGATTGGAAAGTGAACAGTAGCACTTCCACCACGAATCCCGTTTTGTGTACAACATCTGACAGTCGATTCAAACTTTTTGAGGAATGGGATAATCCCTGTATGAGCAACTTCTCCCCCTCTGATTTTACTGTTGATACCACGGATTCTGCCTGCGTTAATACCAATGCCTGCCCTTTGAGCAACATACCTACCAATAGCCATGTCGCTGCTAAAGATACTGTCGAGGGTATCATCAGAATCAATAAGAACACAACTAGCAAATTGTTTAAGTGGTGTTCTAACTCCTGCCATGATGGGAGTTGGAATGTTGATCTTGTGCTTTGAGATTGCATTGTAATATTTTCTAATATATGTCAATCTAATATCACTAGGATAGTTAGAGAATAAAGTAGCAGCAATCATAATATACATGAACTGGGGAGTCTCGTATATTTGACCACTACTTCTATCTTGCACAAGATATTTATCTACAACTTGGCGCAATCCAGCATATGTAAAGAGAAGATCTCTTTCATGATCAATCATATCATCTAGCTGTTCGATTTCTTCTTCGGTATAGCTATCTAATACTAAACTGTCATATACACCAATATCTACAGACTTTTTAATATGTTCTAGTAGTGTAGGGCGGCGATCTGGATGTTCACCATACACAGACTTCCTAAGACCAAATAACAAAAGTCTAGCTGCCACATATTGGTAGTTTGGATTATCTAGGCTGATTAAGTCATTAGCAGATCTAACTAAGATCTCTTGAATATCACTAGTTTGAATACCATCAAAGAATTGAAGGTTGGCATTCATTTCTACTTGTGATTGCGAAACTCCTGCGAGCCCACTACATGCATGTTCTACCATAACATGTATTTTATCAAGATCCAGCTCTTCAATTGTTCCGCTTCTTTTTTGAACTTTAATCATACTCGTCTCCAACTGTTTAACTTAACTTTTGCTTCTAATCCTGAGTAGATTGATGATTCTATCACAGTTTGAATATTATAACCAGCTATTATCATGTCATTAATATCTTTCTCTTTTATTTCGTTAGACCAAATCACAAGGGAATCCCCTCTGTCAATGCAGTCTGACATTCGATCAACAATTTGTCTGTTTCGTGGCTCGTTGTCGTATATATACACAACGTCGCTAAAATTAAAACTGTCAAGAGACACGTCAGATCCACACATTGCAAGGGAATTTCTGAGGAAAAGTGAATCAAATGGTCCTTCTGTAACATAGATTCTTTCCTCCTTGTTAATACGATTTAACCCAAATACTTTAGATGTAGCATCATCGAACATAATACTAATGTATCTAAGTTTTGCCTTAGGCTCTAAGGATCTACCTTGTATGCCAAACCAAGTTCCATCAAAGTCAATCAAAGGAATAATAATTCTTGGTCTATCATTTTGTAGATTTTCAAATGTTCCTGGCTTTTTGGTATTAACCCATCTTTTAAATCTTTCACAGTAAAATAGATTAGATAGAGATTCTTGTGGTATTTTTCTAGAAAGTAAATATTGTTTTGCTGGATGATCATTATTTAGATCTACTATCGATACCAGATCTGCAGATTTAAATCTTTGTTTTGTATCTGTCTGTTTAAATTTTGGCGTAGGAACAACTGTTCCCTTTCCTGTCATTCCCTCTTTATATCTTTCTAGGAGGTATTCGTCATACAAATCTGGAGCGTTGTCTTTGAGAAAGTTTCCTATAGTTCTACCAACACCACAATTATGACATTTGAAAATAACATCATTTGTTTTCAGAAAAAAATATCCTCTAGCTTTGCTCTTATGCTTTTGCGAGTCACCGCAATATGGGCACCTAAAGTTATAGAGGTTTGATTTTTTTACAGTAAATTTATCTAAACGAGAAGATACCAGCTTTACATATCTATCGTCAACTATGTTCATGATTTAACAAACACGCCAATTGCGTTTCACCATTTCCTCTTATCATATTCTTTTTGTGGTCTGGTGTCAATAGGTCAGCGAAAAGATTTGAAGCTGTAATGATCACAGTCGCGGCTGTAGCTATGCCAACAGCAATCCATCTAAATCTAGAAAGATCATTTACTCGATTTTCCATTTTATCTAGATCTGATCTTTGATTTTTAATTAACTCCAAAAGAGCTTCATCTGCCTTCTCGGTTTGATCCAATCTAGCTTCGTGCTTTGTCAAGATCATAGAAATATTTTGATTCGCTTCAGATATTTTAGATACAGCACTTTCTAATTTGTAAAGCATTTCTCTAGAAAGCTCTTCATAGATATTGAGCTTTTCCTCAAGAACTGCCAATCTCTCGTCTGATCTTGGTTGCATCTGATTACTCCGCCTTAGGGTTTGCAATATGATGAAGGGCCGCCATTCTTTTATCATAGAAATACTTTATAACTTCATTGGGCTGCAATCTAGTAATTTTAGCAACAGTAATTGCTTCAGGTCTGTATATTTTTCTTAAAACCAATTTGATTTCAGATACACTTTTTCCATACAAAATAAATTCACTAAAATCAATTTCAATTTTAAATGGAAAGTAACCAACAGACTCTTGAATTGATTCTGATACGGGAGATTTAAACTTTCTTTTCTTCTTTTTCTGTGATGCTAGCTTGCCTGGAGGTTCATGAGCTGGAGGCAGTGCAACTTCAGAACCAGTTCCTACAGAATTAGTAATTGCACCATCCATTAAATCTTCTCCAACTGTTTTTGTGCTTCTATCTCAATTTCTATATTTGCTAATGTTCCCAAGTCACTTGGATATCTATCTAAAAATAATAAAAATGTCTTTAATAGGCTCCAATGCTTATACTCTAACTTGTAGAGTAAAAGAGGTATTGTCGCCTCATTAAAGACATTAAATAAAATGATTAAATGATTTAGTATTAAATGAACTCTTAAAGTTCCCGAATTCAAATACTTATTAAATAATCTCTTTAGATATTTAAATCTATTAAGATCCTCCATGAAATCATCCATAGTAACAGACTGTGGATTATCATAATGTTTAATAGCAAACATCATATAGTTGCTTTCATTCAGTTCATTAAATCTCATACCAGTATATTACTATTTATTTTTTTGTTTTATTTATCAGGTTCCAAAGGTTAGGGTTGCAGAACCATTGGAAATAACCTCTTCAGTTCCACCCTCAGATGTAACCTTTACTCTATACTTATAACCATCAAGCGCAGTATCAGCTAGACCACTATATGAAAGTGTAGCTGTAGTCATTCCAGAATAAGTAACTCCAGAATCTAGAGATGCAGTAATATTTCTCCAGGTTGTTCCTGAAGCAGTTTGACGCTGCCACTGATAGATAAGAGTTCCAGGAGTTCCTGTTGTTGTGGTTGTAAGTGTAAATGTTCCAGCACCACTTGAAGAAGTCGAATTAGCTGGCTGAACACTGATAGTAACTGCCGAAGCAACATCTGCAGCTGGATTATCGGAGTAATCTCCAGCAACTGCAGCAGTTGCTTTGACTACTGCAATACACTCTGATTTGTGTCTGGTCTTGCCAGCAGCATCTGTATATGTCTTATATACCCACCAACCAGGAGAAGTGAGACCTCTGACTCTGTTTTCGTTTAAAGCTACCTCAGTAGTATCGACAAAGATTAGTGAACCTACATTAGTGTCACCACCTTTTACTACATACTCAGCAACTGCCTTTGGTGCTGTTCTGCGAATCGCATTTGCAGCAGTTACAGTTCCAGTAGATCCAGCATATGCTTTATGAAGCTCTAAGGAAGTAGCACTTGTCACTTCTCTTACAATATACTGAACCCCAGATAGAGAAAGAATATCTCCAGGTTCAATATAATCAGCAGTTGCAGTGTTAGTAAAACTTCCAGTGGTAGTTACTGTAGCATCTCCGTTTACTACAGCAACGTTTGTTGCTAGAGCTTTAGCATCGATTTTTCCGAAAATTGCCATGTTTCTTTTTTAAACAGTTCCTAAAAGATATTTATAAAAACAGGGAGTCAGAGACTCCCTGTTTACTTTACTTTGCGAACCAAAGCTCTAAGAAAACTTCTAAGTAATTGAAATATACTATTAGACTTAACCCAAGGTATTAAAGCCAATATCTCTGATATTAGCCATAAGATAGCAAAGATAACTGTTACTCCATGAGCAACAACTAGACATGTTATCACTTACAATTCTTAAGAAGAGCTGCTCTTACTGAGCTTGCAATAACATCATCGATATCATTATCTGTAGTCTTTACATATCTATCAACAAGATCTACCACTAGTCTTTTGGTGTGGCAGGAATTTAAAAAAGCAAATAAAATTGGTCTTACTAATTCTACAACGTTTGCCATGATTTTCTCCTTAAAGCAAATTTAACTTTGGAGGAACCCCTTTTTATTTATGATTTTTCATCTTCTTTCTTGAGCTTAACCTTTTTTTTCTTTAAAGAAGCATTATGTGCTTTAACATCGGGTCTCCAATCTTCTTCGCCAGGCTCATCTCTATCTTTATAGTGCCCCGAATAAGTTTTATATCTACCATAATATCTTTCAGAAACTTGTTCTGATTCCTCCGACATACCATGAAGGGTTTTCCCTCTAGTTAACTTATCAATAGCATGAGCACTTCTTAATGTCTTTTCTGCATAATCAGCACCATCTCTCTTTGGTAATTTAGTTGTGCTGTATTTCGGTCCTGTTTTCTTTTCACCTGGCTTGCTAGTAGATCTCCACTCTCTCTCATGCTTTTTCTCTGCTGCTCTTTCTTGTGCAGCTAATTTTCTTAGTTCTTTTCTTTCCTCACTACTCTCCTCAACATATTCAGTTTCTTCAAAATGCTTACTGGCTGCCTTGACCATATCACGATGTGCTTTGGTCTTTTTCATATCAGCAACAGCCTTTTCATTATTTTTTTGACGCTTACTCATATCAGTTTCTAGATATGAATCGTCTTTCTTTGCTTCTTCAATTTTATCATCATGTGTGCTGCAGCCTTCATCTTCCTCCCCCTTTTCCTTTTTCTTGAGGGATGCTTTCGCTTTGGTTTTCATCTCTTCGATTAAACCTTTAATACTATCTCTATAAGTTTCTTTCATGAGATCTTCTGTTTTGGGATTTACAACTACACGTTTAAATTGCTTTCTCTTGGTGCTGTTACTATTCTCCATCTTCAATCCCCATTGCTTGACGCCAAGAATATGATTCTCTATTAAGTTGCTTCTTCTCAGAAGGAGTTAGAGCACCTCTCTGAGCACCTCTTGCTGCTTGCTTTGCTTTTACAGCAGGATCATTTGACTTGTGAGCATACCCATGGAGACCAGGAGATGATGATGTTGTCTTACGGAAGTCACCTCTTTGCTTTCTCGCAAGTTCTTGTCTCGCCTTTGCCTTCTTATCGTCACCATAGGTTGGTCTATTCTCAAGTGCAGTTGCTCTATCTGCAGACTTACCACCACCAGTAGACTTAGCAATCTTATTACGAATAGGTGCTTCATCATATCCACGCTTTGCCATTGCAGTTGCTTCATCAATTTCAAACTCTTCTTTGCGAGTTGTCATTGCTTTAGCAATCGCAGCACGGCGATTCTTTAGATACTTATCGTTCTTATCATTCTTCTTACCATCATTATCAACGTCGGAATCTTCCTTACCTACAGCATCTAAAGCTTCTCCAAGCTTTCTACCACCTCTACGAGCAGTTAAGACTGCTGCAATTGCTGCCTTTCTTCTTTCCTCTTTAGATCTTCCTGATAGTTGAGCAGACTTAGAAGACTGAAAATCTTTGATCGCAGTTCCCATATCAGTTTTAGATGTAATCTTCTCATCTAAATGCTCTACTGATTCTTTAGGAACACAGTTGGGAACATCTCTACCACCTTTCTTTTTCATTCCAACCATTTCATATCCTTTCCAGCAAGGATCATCTTGCTTTCCTTTCTTTCCAATATATTTTTTCTTTTCATCTAGCATCTGCTGATGTAGATCTTCAATGTCAATTCCTTCCTGAACACCAATTCCCATAGCTGCCTTGATGCCAAGGTCAGAAGGCTTTCTTGCAGATTTATTACCTTTCTTGTCTGTAATCATATAGCTACCATCGGATCTCTTACTGGTAACTACAACTTGCTGACCATTATATTGATACACTCTGCCAATATTTCTATCTTCAGTTTCTTCTCTCTTCTTCATCAACTTGTCTTTTTCTACTGGAAATCCAGCATATCCTTCCATAGGCTCATCATATTGCTCTACTTCAGAATGGATTTTTAGAGCAGCATCCTTTAATCTCTTTGTTGGAAGAGCTTGATTGTTTGCAATAAACTCAGAAAAGCTGATCTCTTCCATGAGACCAAGCTCGACTTGTCTGAGAATTTTTGTTTGCTCTTCAATAGAATAGCCAATTAATGAAGAGGCTAAGGAAAGTGAAAGACTCATTTTTTTAGTTTTACCTACTTTTATAATACTATTTATTTTTTCTAAATTCTGAGAATTTTACAACAGGTTGCCCTGGTGTCATTTTTTGAACATCTTCTCTATACTTATCTCCTCCAACATACCAATCATTTCCAGTCGAGGATTGATCTGCAGACTCTTTCTTATTTACTTCGTTTAAGGAAGTAAGCCAAGCTCTATGAGAATTATTATCATCATCAACAAAAATCAAATAGTTTGTTCCTCTATGTAATACTTCTCCTCTAATTCCAGTATCCATATGCTCAACAATAGCACCAATCTTATAGATATTTTCTAGAATATAGTGATGGCGTAGCGTTTCATAATCTAAGCTAGGAGCAATCTCCCATACTTCATGAATTGATTCGACCTTTTTCTTTTTGGCAGCAGGCTTCTTTTTCTCTTCTTTCTTAGCCATTGCTGCCTGAACATCTTGCATTAATTTTTTAGAATGCTCTGGATCTGTTCCTTTCGGCATCCCAGCATGAAAACTTTGATGGTCATCTTTTTGGGCATGTAATCTTTGCTTAGATGCAGAAAGTGTTTCAATCGGATCCTTTGATTCTTCATCTCGGGCTCCTGCAGATTGAACATCAATCTTTTTAATATTTGGATACTTATCTTTATACTTGTCAAATAAAGATTGGAACTCCTCTACACGATCATCACCTACTACCATCTTTACATGTGTATGTCCCTCATCATGCAGACTTGACATAATATCAAACACATTTCTATGCTCTCCAGTAGTATCAATTTTATCCGCATGTTTTGGAAACAAATTCTTCATATGCTCAACCTTAGTCTTATGATCTAAGGGATTCTTTTTTGCGTCTTGCGATGGGCTAGCATAAACTCTATAGTTCTTACAAGCTTTACCACAAGAATCTAAAAGTTTACCATGACCAGCATGTGGAGGATTGAATCTTCCAAAGGTAAAAGCAATTTCCTTTTTCTCGGTAGATTTCTTAGGGGCAGCTTGACCAGTTGTGGCTTTCTTTAAAGTCTCTACTGCTTCAAGAATAAATTGCCTAAATTTCATTTTTTCCAATCCTTAGCTACTGTAAAATTTGCTCTAGAAAATTCAAGTCTATCTACAAGTTTCATTGCCATCCCATCTTTAATTGCAACAAATCCTTCTGGAGAAGTTGCACGGTATCCATTTTCATCTTCCAAAAATGTTCCCACACCTTCAATCTTCTTAAGCTTATTGATAACCTGAATCTTTGCAGCCATCAAATTTTTAAATCCAGATAGTGCTGCAAACATAGTAGATTTATTACTATTTAGAAATTTGAGAGAATCTGCACGTTTCTTTTCCCACTCTAGTTTAGCCTTTTCTGTTTTCTTTTTAGTGATTTCTGCCTTATATCTTGCCTCAACAAAAGAAGCAAAGCCAGCAGCCATTGCACTAGAATTGCTAGGAATAACTCCCTTTTTAATTACATCGTTGAAGTAAATTTTAAATAAAGCTGCATAGTCAAATGACTTTGTGCCTCCACCAATAATATCCAAAAATGGTTTACCCTGCTTTAAATTTCTCTCAGCAACAGTAATACTATTGTTTAGCTTTGCTTTTTCAGTTGTGCTCAAGTTAGCTACTCCACCAACATTTTGGAATGTCGCAGAGAATACAGCAACTTTAGAATATCCTTGATATGGAGATACATCAACACCAAACCCAGCATTCATAGTTGCCATACTAGTTCCAGTATAGTGAGTATGAAATACAATACCCATTTCACTATTGCCTACTTTTTTGCCAAGCTCCGTATTTGCATCAACACAATAAGTAATTGTGTTTGGTCTAAATCTATAGCAATCTTTACCCCCCATCTTTGCTAACGGAGGGGTTTGAGTATATAAAAGATCCCCTTGGATTACTCCTTTAATTCCAAGCTTAGATAAATGTGCTAGACACATTTTTAATTTATCTTTAATTGGATGATCTCCATACCAAAGATCTATATCTGCATCATCGTAGCATATCTTCGGTTCAGTTTTAGCAAAAACAGATTTCGTACCAACAAAGAAAAATCCTGTTTCAGGATCAGTTCCACAAAAAATAGCAGGGGCACCATCCCATTTAACAGTTACTTTCGTTCCTGTTCCATTTCCATTTTCAGTAAGCATATCTCGAAGAGACTTTAAAAATGTCAATGCATTTTGAGCACCAGCATATCCATTATTAAAGATGTCATCTTCTAAGTGTTCTAGGTGAGTGTTTTTTGCCATTATGGTTGAACTCCAATTGTATCTCGATATGGATTGCCGATAGAAGACTTAACTCTCAAGTAAAAGTTATCAGAGGGATCTAATCTATTTCTTAGATGGTTTTCCATGTAAAACTCAGGCAGCCCCCTAACAGTTCTAAACTTATAGTATACAACTTCCCTCATAACAAACTCTTCCATTACCTTACGGTATGTGAATTTTTTCTTCACTGAGCTAAGTTTGCCGATAGCAGTTTGAGCAATAAGAGAAGCTAAGGATACATATCCTTTAGCTTGAATTGTAGGATGCCCCTCCCTCCAGTATGTCACTCCTTCATTATAATACTCAGCAGCGAGGTCGAGCCATAGGTCTTGTGCCTCTTGCACAACTGTCTCCTCTGGATCGCCATCTGCGGGAACCATAGAAGTTATACCATTGACCACTGAAGTTGGAAATTCACTAGGATAAGTCTCAACTGCAAATTTCAAAGCTTTGAATGATCCAACTCTAACACCATCTCCAGCAAGTATCTCTAACATTTTAAAATCTGGTGTTGATCTATATTCAACTGCCCACTGATCATGATCATATCTAGATAATAGATTTACAATATCTGATGTTTTTACTACGTTAGTTGTTCCAGATATCTTCTTAACTGAAAATTTATATTCCCTTTCTTTATCATCATAAATCAAAAAGTCAACCAGGGGGAAGTTTCCTTCTATTGGTAAAAATATTAATCCGTTTCTTTTGTTTAGCTCAGGGAATCCATAACTAGCCAAATCGGCTTCTGCTCTATCCAATACACAAAGTGGAGCAATAATCTCAGAAAAGTCTTTATCTACTGCATTCATACAGTCAATATATTCAGAATTTTGAAGCTCATTAAATGCAGCTACTAATCCAGGTCTATCTGATGGATCATGATTAATACAATATTCTGTCAATTCCTTTAAATAATTTTTAAGAACCATTGGAACTTCATTATCTGGTCTTAAGTCAATAGCCTTAATGACGGCATCATAATATTTTTTGACTGTCATTTTTGAACCTGTGATTCCAACAAATCTTTCTGGCTTTAAGTCACAGGTAACTTTGACTTTCCCCCCAGTGGATACTCCAGGTTTATTTAAATTTGGAGTTGCAATCCAACCTTCTTTATTAGTATCAAAAGTTATCTTCACTCTAGGAACATAATTTGTAGCATCAATAGGGTGAACATGCACAACAGCAGCCCTAGGAAGATCTGCAATTTTTGTAGCTCTTGCCCCATCTCCATTATATATTGGGCTCTCTTTCCTGAGGGTTATTTGAAAACCCTCAGAATAATATCTGGTATACTTATACCAAGAATCCCTAATACTTGCCATTAAAAAAGAGGGGAGTTTACCCCTCTATTTAGAATTAAATGTCTCCGTCTTTCCTGTTTTCGGATCGCTCTACACTAAAATTTCCTTCAGGATATCGAGCAGCCAATTTAAGCGTATTGATAAAGATAACTTCATCAAAGCTAACACCAAGTGCAAGACATGCTTGTGCAGCATACCACATAATGTCACCCAGTTCTTTGATAAGATGTTCGTGATTGTCGTCATTCCATGGCTTCCCTTGGAAAAGCATTTTCTTTACGATCTCTTGGAACTCTCCAGCTTCTGCAGATAGACCAGCAGCAGCCGTTGCAAGACGAGATACTTTACATCCTGATTCTTCAAGATCTAAAACGCGCTGAACGAAACTAGAAGTTTGCTTCGTGCATTCACTAGTGGTGAGATCTACAAACTCAACATATTTATGAAAGTCTGCTTCGAATTTACCATCCGTGGATTCTTCAGTTTTTGCTTGAGCTTCCTTAACACGCTTTGATCCTTGAGGAGCAAAGCCTTTTTTATTAGCAATATCTTCTACTGTAGGAATTTTATTTTCTTGTTGTTCTGACATAATTAGACTTTGAACTCTTCGAATTTGGTGAAAGTTTTAAATTTTGATTGCTTTTCTTCTGGTTCCTGACCAGAATCAAGGATCCCGTCTTGGGCAGACTGCTCGCAATCATACAGTCTCATTTTCGCTCTGTCAATACCAACGACAAATCTTTTGTTGATGGTAGGGTCATTATACCTGTTTTTTAATTGCTTTACAAGTATCTGACCTAGTTGTTCTAGTTCTTCTGTGCTGATCAATGCAAACATAAAGTCTGCAGTAGCAGGAAGACCAAAAGATTCGGAAGTATCTGTAAGTTCAACATCAGAGTTTCCATATCCACTACGAGTAGTTTGGGTAGCAGAAACAATAGGAACATTTTCCTCTACAGCTAATCCACGAAGTTCTTCAGCAATCGCTTTAACAAAGGTATAGCTATTTACAATGTTCCCTTTATATCTACTACTACTGCAGATGTTCAGATAGTCGATAAAAATAATATCAGGAGCGAAACCCTTTTTCATCAATAGCTCTTTAATCAAGGCTTTAAAGTGACCAACGTGAGCAGAAGCAGTAGGATATTCTTTAATAATTAATCTGCCATGCGTCTTCTTGGAGATATTATCAACTTTACTTTCGAACAATGTTTTAGGTAGATCAGTAAGTTGACGGATGTTTACATTCATCAAGTTAGCATCAATACGTTCAGCGATTCGTTCCTCTGCCATTTCCATGGTGATGTATAAAACATTCTTACCTTGCAGCAAACATGCTGATGCCATATGACACATGAAAAGTGATTTACCAACTCCAGTTCCTGCTAATGCAATGTTTAGAGTTTTGTTTGGCAATCCACCTTTTGTGATTTTATTAAACATTTCCAGATCAAATGGAATCTTCTCTTCTTTCTGATGATAAAACTCGTATCTTTCCAACGAGTCATTGATATAATCATGACCCACATGTTCATCAAAAGAAGTGGATAGTGCCTCACTCAATATACTAGGAATTGCATCCTTAGATCTAGTCTTGTCTTTGCCATCAGCAATCTTAACTGCATCCAATAAAGCAAGATATACTGCCCTCTCTTTACACCACTTTTCTGTGGTATCTAGAAGCCATTCGTGATTATATTGATCCCCATCTAGAGACGATAAGAATCCTTCTATACTTTTGAATACTTCATCACTGAGATCTCTACGCTTTTCTATTTCAATCTTTACTGCATTTTCTTTTGGGAGAGAATCATACTCAGTAACATGCTTATAGATCTCTTGAAAAATAATTTTATTTGAAAGAGTTTCAAAGTATTCCTCTTTAATATAAGGTAAAACTTTTCTCGTATACTTTTCTTCAAGTAGCAATTTTGAGATGATTATGTTTTCAATTTTTAGCATTATCGATAATGTAAATAGGTTCCTAAAATAAGCTTATCATCACTCACTGCCATTTTACCAGAATGTGGATACATCCACATTGGGGGAAACATTAGCAATCTACCTTCAACTGGATTAACAGAATAAGAAATATTATCAAATACAGTCTCTCCACCAACTTCTACTGTATTGAGATACCAAAACATCACTAAGAATCTTCTAGCAGAATCATGATTACCAACATCAACATGAGTATCAAACCTATCATCTGTTCCTTTGCGATAGAGCTTCAATCGTATTTGCTCTAGGGCATTCTCTGGAGGCCAACTGTCTTTGCAATTAGTTTCTTCCATATAGGTGTAGCTATACTGCCTAATATTGTCTACTAGTTGCGAATGGATTTTCGCCCAAAAATCATCATCTGTATTTTTTTCGATGTGATTAGTAATGTTGAAACTAGTAAATTGTGGTTTACCCTCATGCTCCCATCTCTCATGTAGAGATGGAGTCTCCTTAAACTTTTTAACAATATTTCTACACACATTAGAGTCTAAAGCATTATCATAGACTCTAATATAATCTTTAAGCTCCATAGGAGAATTTCTTTCTCGCAATTTCATCTAGTTTCTCCATTACTTCTGGGGTAAAATATTCATCGGGATTTGCAAGAATTTGTTTAGCGTAGATTTTCTTACCATCCATTTCATATCTTCCTGCCACGTTCTTCCACATTCCACCTTCTTCTCCAAGCTCAAGAAGACCATAATACCTATCTAATCCACGCTGGTCGTAAAATAAACGAACCTCAACATCTTGATTTTCTTTACTTAGACGCGACTTAACAGCCTTTGCTTTGATAATATTTCCAACGACTTCTGTTCCATCCTTTTCTTTCTTCTTACTAAGATAAATGATAGTAGAGCTGGCATACTTAAGACCACTGCCACCACCCATCTCTTTAGTAGGAACGTAAGCACCAATAACATCATAAGTGTGGTTCGTAACAAGCATTGGAATATTTGCCTGCCCAAGCTTTAAAGTTAACATTCTAAATGCACCCTTAATAAGTTGCGATTTAGTCATATCACGAACTTGCTTATCGTTTAAAGCATCCGTAATTTCCTTTTCAGTTGAGAGCATACCCAAAGAGTCTAGCACAAACATGCAGGGCTTGCGCTCAAGTACAGCTTTCTTCATATAAATGTCAACTGCTTTGAGAGCTTTGCTTCTGAAGTCTTCAACTGTAACTACGTTAACGATAACTGTTCTAGTAATATCAACTCCCCGAGACTCTAGAAGTGATTTAGTGATAGCAGCCTCAGTGTCAAAGTAGAGACAGTAACCATCGGGATTATTATCAAGAAAGTTCTTAACAACGGCGAGAGAGAAAAAAGTCTTTCCAGTAGAAGACTCTCCAGCAATAGCAGTAATCTTATTACCAGATACACCGCCAAAAATGCTACCTGAAACCAGTGCATTAAAAATGTATGAACCCGTGTCAACATAAGTCTCTGTTTCATCAATATTGGAAGCTAGTTGTGTGAACTCACCACCAATCTCTTTTACAATATCATTTAAAAAATTCATGAGAATAAAAACTCCAAAGATGCTTGCTTTTCAGTCTTCCAACCAATAGTGTCTAATATACCCTTTAATGGGTCTAGGAAACTTTTCTCAAATTGTAGATCATAATCAATTGATTTGTCAACACCAAACTCTGGTGGAAGATTTTGGAAGAATGAAATTACATTTTCATTGATTGAGTTTGGTGTCTTAAGGTATAGAAATTTAATTTTTTCCCCTTCTTGAATTAATGGATACTTGCTAGTTAGTTTCTTTTTCTTCACCCAAAAGTTATAAAGAAGTGCTCCCCTAACGTGGATTGGAGTTCCCTTACCATAAATCAAAACAGGGTCACTGAATTTAAGTATATTATTAACACCCCTAGGAAAAGCAATTTCTTCTGGTGACATTGTTTTGAATTCCTTCCTGAAAGAAGAAATGAACTGCTGAACTTGCTCTTCTGTTCCAGACATAATGAGTTTGAGTGCATCAGTAATTTTACTTCTACATGCAGCTGGAGTAGAAGACTTTACAGCTTCGATACCCATAATCTTGAGTTTTGGTTCATGAAACCTAACTCCTTCAATATCCCAAGCATTTAGAATATAACGTTTCTTCGCTGTCCAGATACCCTTATCTGCGATTGTCTCTCTCTTCATCTGCATCTTTTGATCATATGCATTTACATATGTCGCCAGCTCTTGGTAAGAACTTTCAATATATTTTTCAAGTTCCACATCACAGACCTTATCAAGGAAAGACACAATGCTTTCAGGAGTTTTCGTTCCCCCCTTGAATACAGCTTTAACCAGAGGACCCAGATTAAGATAAATGGAATCAGTATCTGAAGCAATAACATAATCAACATTCTCAGTTTTTAATGTCTTATTTAGATACAGATTCATTTTGTTCTCGATCCAACGAATCGAGACTTGACCCGAGAGAGTAATTGCCTCAGCATTCGCCAAGTTGTAATAGCGGAAGTATTGGTTTCCGATAGCACCATAGGCAGAGTTGAGTTGAATCTTCCTTGCCATTTGGATGTTGTTACATCTGGAAATTTCTTTTTGAAGTGCCACGGTCGGAGCTTCTTCATATTTTGATTTAGCATCCAACATCTTACGTTTGTATATTTTTCGTTCATCATAGATTTTCTGCATCATTTTTGGCAAAAATCCTTGGATTTTTGTTGTATACATTGCACCGTTTGCACATACGGTGACTCCATCCAAATTAGATAGATCCACTTGTTTGTTTAGAATTTTATCTACAGAAACATAAGGATGCTTTTCATCTAACAATGTTTCTGGAGAAATATTGTATTGCATAATCAAGTGTGGATACAGAGAATTAAGGTCAAAAGAAACTACCCAATCGTATATCCCAGGAACTGGTTCCTTAACATATGCTCCTGCATATTTGTCATCTTTGTTCCCACCGAATTTAGGAGGAACAACAACATTCTCCTTTTTCAAGTAATTGTAGATAAGGGTATCCCACATCCTAACCTGTGAATACACATCCTCAAAGTTAACCTTTGCATCATATGCCATAGTAATGGCAAGTTCAATTAGCTTCATCTTGTCTTCTAACTGATCAACAAGATTAACGTCATGAATATTATATTCAACAAATCGTTGCCAGTCTGATGTGTAGAACTCTTTAAATGTTTCATATTCACTGTGGTCGAGTTTTCTTCCACCCAGCTCAATGAAAGCAATATGATCCAAGCGATATGATTCTTGATTTGTATAAGTGAATTTTTTATACAAATCTAAGTAGTCTAGAATATTAACTCCAACAATATTATATTGTAGATTCTTTCTACCCTTAACTACAATTTCCTCCATAGACACCCTATTCCATGGGCTAAGACTCTTCATCCACTTCTCACCCAGAACACGATCTAGTCTTCTGCAGATATATGGAATGTCGTAAAGGTTGCAATTCCATCCAGTAACAACGTCTGGTGTATTTTGTGACCACCAGGCATGAAAGTCGGTGAGCATTTCTTTTTCATTCCAAAAGACTCGATACTCGATATCGGATGGAGTGACAAATTCTCTTGTTCCCCAAGTAATAGTTTTCTTGGTGCTAAGATCTTTGATGGTAAAACATAAAATTTCTTCAGCAGCACTTTGAACATCGGGGAATCCATTCTCGGATGCTACCTCAATGTCAATGGTGTAGATTTTCATTTGATTCATATCAAAATAAATCTCATCTGGAAATTCTTCAGATATGAATTGATATAGAAACCTGTCATATCCATAGACAGAAAAGTTTCCAATATTTTCATATTTCCTTAGGAAATCCCTAGCATCTCTAGCACCATCGAATTGTATGGGCTTCACATAAGTTCCATTCAAACTTTTATGTTCGGAAGGCTTATTTGATGGCACAAACAAAACTGGAGACGATTTTGTTCTATATGAAACGGGAATGCCATCTTCATAGCCACGATACAAAATATCGTCTCCAAAGAGCGTAATGTTTGTGTAAAATTTCATCAATCCTCTTCCGATTTTGAAGCTTCTAGATAGAGGTCTAGAAGCTGCTTGTTCGGATCCACTATAGTCAAAATTGATTCTGATGTCAAGAACAAATCTCGCTGATCACACATCTTCGGATATTTCTCCATAATTGGATGTGTGCTGTCATGAGCATAAGTTACACTATAACATTTTTCAATTAGAAGAGATGGTTCCTCATCCAATTCAACTACTGAGCCAATTAGATAAAATTGTGGATTACTCTGCAATACTACTATCTTTACCATCTGATTTCATCTCCGCAATTAATTCGTTATACTTTTCTAAAACTGAAGTATGGGGCTCATAGATAGATGTAATCTGATGTAAAGATACAAATACACTATCTCCACTAGAAAGAGGAACCCAAGGGTATAATTCTAGCTTTAAATTATTAAGTTTTTTTGGTCCTTCTTTATATTCTTCAAACAAAACTTCGGAGTTCTGTTGAATCATTACCATGTAGGGAAGGGTAAATGAATAAGCAATTGGTTTTTCACTTTCCGAGGAATCTCTGACTTCTTTAATGTCAGCTATTACGTCTTCCCCGTTTTGAAGTCTTGCGATTTTTACTGTCATAATTTTTCTCCAAAAGTTGATCAAGAGTTCCTCTAATTATATCAGATAGTGCTCTCTTTTCTGTAATATTCTTTTCGTCTGCTAAGTATCTTGCTAATGCTAAAACTTGATTCATATATTCACTAGGAATATCCAAGGTTAACATTTCCGAGTCTTCACAGAATTTAGGGCATAAGTTGATGTAATAATTCATAGTTTTCTCCCAATAAAAAAGGGGTGGTCGCACACCAGCCCCTATTTAATTTTATTACTACCATAATGAAAGGAAATTAATTGGATTTTGCCAACGATTTCCTGCGGCGACGATAGCAATATTATTTATACAATTTCATAATATCTTCTTTTCTGATGATCGGGCACAACTCTCCTTAGTTCGACTTTTAGTAGACCATCAGCATAAGTGATATTACCAACTTCTACATCACTTGCAAGATTAAATGATCTTGTAAAAGATCTCTTTGCTAATCCCCTATGAACATATTCCTCAGATTCACTTTCTTCTGTTCCTTTACCTTTCGAAGAAATAACCAGAACATTGGATTCAGTGCTAACTTGAATCTCTTCTTTTTTCCAGCCAGCTAATGCCATTTCAATATACCATTTTGTTCCAGATTCCTTCACGATGTTATATGGAGGATAGCTAGTCATAGTATTCGAACCAAATGCATGAACTCTGTTGACCACATCTTCTAAGCCAACACTATATTTGTGAACACCGTTTAGAATTGCTTCCAGATCTTTAGTTGTGTATTTGTTGCTTGTGATATTCCAAGTCATTGTTGTTCTCCTATTAAGCGAGTAGTTTACATTACGGATCTAAAAGACTCCGCTTTAGCGAATGGGTGGCAGTGCCTCTCCCCATCACTAATAATTATAATACATTACAAAAAAAGCGGGGTTCGGAACCCCGCAATTAATAGTTCGGTTAATATCACCCATATTCAATAAATGACATTAATATGTGGTTACCACCTCTCCTAACTTCGTCTAAGTATTTTTTACCCCAGCCAATGTTTTTCCAGAAAACTTTACCATCAGGCTGTAGTAGCATGACTCTAAGATATCTGGAAGCCATATTATGCCGTTGCTTCTACTTTCTTTTTACCAATATTATACTTGCTCTCTAGAGTCCACTCATGCTTTTCTTTATAAGCAATGATCTTGATTTGATTGAGAGGGGCAATATCTTCAATAGAATCTTGACTGACAATATCAATCAATCCCCAATCAGAAAGAAGTCTTGCAATGCGATTTCTCCTTTGAACATCATTAGCAGAAAGATTTGCAATTTTACCATCAAGAGCAAATAATTCCTTGAAGTGAACAATATAATACTTTCCTCTTTTATGAAGAATATGGCAAGACTGATAAAGCTTCTTTTCTTTTCTTGACGCAACTCCAATACGAGTTAACGTCTCACGAACTTTCAAGAAGTCATCAGGTTGCTTGAGAATAACCTCAACCATTTTATCCTGCGACCAATCATAATCTGTTTCAATGTTACTCATGTTTTTCCTCCACGATATAATTTCTTTTTAATTAAATCTATCTGTTGTCTATTTAGAAGCTTAAGAGCAGATTTTGCTTTATCTTGACTATACCCAAAATATTCTTGAATAATCAAAACATCATCTTCTGTTTCTTTTTTACTCCAAGGAGAAAACCTTTTGTTTTTCCTCACACTATTTAGCAAATAATCATAATGAAGTTTTTTATCAATATGATATTTAATATTCATTTCATTGACATGCATAATAGTGTCAATAAAATTTGCTAAGCACTTATTAATAATAAAAGGAGGATAGTTTTTTTCCCACCCCTTATCTTCGGTTTCTAAAAGATTATTCTTAACATGATTAATTGAATTGAGATAATCTTTTAATGGATAGTTTTTATCAAATGACATTCAAGTTACCAGCTACACTAATACGAGTTACATCAGATTTGAAGGGGTATACCTGATGGGTTAACCAAGAAGGGAAAATATATATTTCATTTTCTTTTGGTAGGAATGGACCAAACTCAAACCTATTAAACTTCTGAGGTTCTCCATATGTAAATGATATTTTACCAGAAAACTGACCTTCTTCAAATTGCAATTCTTTTGGAATTTGTAGGTATATTATGAATGATAGATCTGAATTGTGCCTATGTGGAGGATTCCATTCATACCTTTTTTGGTAGTTTACCCAGCAAGATGTTATTTCATAACAAAATTCAGATAGATATTTGTTAGTGTGAAATTTAATTTCTTCTTCTGCTTTATGGGGTAAGTATATATACCTCTCATCTTCTATCTGACCAACTAAGTGTGGTCCTACATGTAAATCAGACTCATTAGAAATATCTAATAGTAGGGTTTTAATGTCATCTGATATTTTGTCATAATATATCTTAGGACCAAAAGGAGTTAGGATCATAATTCTTTCACATCAATTACTCGTATTTTACGTTTGAACTCAGGTATGTGAGCTTTTGTCATAACAATTGCTTCCGCTTCCTCTGGAGTAGCTGCTTCAATTACAATTTTTTCTGTATAGAAATCTCTGGTTTGCTCATTGCAATAATCAAAATCACATGAGTAACAACCAGATTCTTTTTGATAGGTTACTTGAAACTGCATCGTAGCATTACCTCTGTTAAAAATGCAACTAAGTTAATTTCTTGGTCTGCAACAAAGGAAGATTTATATTGATATTCACCAATAATTAATACTGCTTCAGGAATACTTTTTGGTTCAAAATAAGAATACAGATTGTCATAGATTTTTCTCATGATAGTATTTGGATCGTTATCCATATTAGTAACAACCCACTTCTTCATGTTTGTAAATTCTCTGTTGCGCAAATATTTAGCTAGCTCTGACATACTGTTATCAGAGAGAGCAGACAGAACGCCAACATCAACTTTTCCATTCGTCGAATATCTTTGAAGTTCATTAATGCAACGCCTAAAATCTGGGAAGTATTTTAGGATCAGTTCTGCAATAACTTTTTCAGAATATTCAATATTTTCTAAAGAGAGAATTTCTTTAATTCTCTCCATGAATTTAATTGCTAATTCTTGCTTTGCCTTTCCCCTGATAGAAAAATCCACTACACTGCAGCGAGAATGAAGTGGTTCAATAATTTTATTTTTATAATTACAAGTAAAAATAAATCTACAGTTTCCATGGAATTCCTCCATGGCAGAACGAAGCAAAAGTTGAACGTCAGGGGTGGTATTATCAGCCTCGTCAATGATTAGAACTTTGTGCTTGCAAGAGCCAACCAAGGATACCGTTCCCGCAAATGTCTTAGCGGTATTGCGTACCGTGTCAAGAAATCTGCCCTCGTCTGATCCATTGATAACATATACATCTGCTCCTAATTCTTGACATAGTGCTTTCGCTACAGTTGTTTTTCCAATACCAGGAGTTCCGTGAAGAAGGAGATTGGGAATTTCACCCTTCTCCAAAAATCCACGAAATGTTGCTTTTGTTTCTTCTGGTAAGATACAATCTTCAATTGTTTTAGGTCGATACTTTTCAACCCAAAGAAAATCATGATATGAACTCATTTATACCTCACAATCAATTTGGTTCTAGTGCAATGAAATATTCGAGCTTTGATTTACTGTCAACAAATTTAGCTGCATTCGCATCGCTAATTTCTACATCATAATAGAGCGAAGATTTTTCAGCTGCCATGACTCTCAAGTTTTCCATTTTCATACAAAAACAAAATTCTCGATCATCTTCACCAACTATAACAGAAAATGCATTAGAAGTATCATTTTCTTTATCTCTTACAGAAGCAACAATAGATCCAGTTCCATCAGAATAAAAACAAAGATCTTTTACTTGATAGATTGATGCTGCTCTCTGTAGCTTTGCAATGTCATTGTAGCTCAGTCTAAACTTACAATAGGTAGAAGGAAATCTAATCTGATCTGGTGCCTTCTGAATGATTTCAGGATCTGCGTAGAAGATTTCGGTATGAGATTTAGAATTATTGTCTCGAATAATCAAGCACTTCTCTTTACTGAGATCAAATACTGGATTTTCGAAAAGAGCCAAACCATTGATAACAAATCCCAAATCGTAAATAGGAATTTGCTTAGTGAAATCTTCTTCAACTTCTGCGTAAGCAATAATAGTTTTACTTACTGACATTGTTGAGATTTTATTACCAGGATTTATTACAATCGATTTATTGATAGAAATAAAGTTCTTAAGAACGTTGATTGTATTTTTAGAGATTTGAACATTGCTCATGATTTGAACTCCTGAAGACCGTTTTGTGTGCGAGAATAATGCTTGTCAAAATGAAGCAATAGCATAGCATAGTGAATTACTTTCATTAAGTCTCGCTTGTTGCGACCTTCTTTATCACCATAACGACTCCCATACTTTAGGATATTTGCTTGACAAAAGGGAGAGGCAAGACCTTTGGCTGCCATCAGATCAATAGTCTGAATATCTTCATACTCTTCCTCGTCACCACAGTAATGACCTCGATATGTGCTAACTACATATTCTTCAATGTCTTTAAGAATTTTTTCTTCATTGTATTTCCACTGCATAATAATTCTCCAAGTAAAAAGGGGAGTTGACCTCCCCTGTATTATAATAGTATCTTAGAACTTTGTCAATTATCCTCCGTGATTTCGATTTCGATTTCTGCAGGATTGTTAATATCCACAGTCTCATCAACTTTATCGTAAAGTTCCAGGAACGATTGCTTAGTCTCATCATCAAATCGGTTCAAGCAAACCTTGATTGCTTTAGTTCGATTCTTGAAGATGCTATAAGCCCGAATAATGTGTGTCAGACGACGAGTGCTGATAATCTCATCGATACCACCATCGTAAAACGTTTTACGAATGATATCCGCCCAGTCGGAAAGTTTTTGGGTAAAGCCAGGATCATCAATTTTAAGAGAATCGCAAAGCTTATCCAGGATCTTACGCTCAATAGAGCTGCTGGGATATTCTTGCTCAAAGGTTACACAGAAACGCTCAAGGAAAGCTTCATTCAGAACATTAGTGCCGATAAAGCGACCATCATCAGAACCCTTACCTTTAGTGTTAGCAGTAGCAACAATATTAAATCCTTCGGAAGGCTTGATGAATTTACCAGTCTTCTTCAGAAAAATACCTTTACCCTCAAGAATAGACTGGAGGCACAAGATCTTGTTAGAAGCAAGGTCAATCTCATCAAGCAGAAGAACAGCACCACGCTCTAGGGCTTCGATCACAGGACCGTTGTGCCACACAGTCTCACCATTCACCAGACGGAAACCACCGATCAGATCATCCTCATCAGTCTCGATAGTGATGTTTACACGAATCAGCTCTCGCTTCAGTTGAGCACAAGCTTGTTCAACACAGAACGTTTTACCATTACCCGAAAGACCCGTAATAAACGTAGGGTAAAAGAGACGGGACTGAATAATTTTCTTAATATCACTAAAATTACCAAACTTGACGAAGGTATCATCTTTTTTAGGAATGAGATTTTGAACTGGAACTTGCACTTCTTGCAGTTCAACTGCAGGTTCTGCTGCAGGAGCATTGTAAGTATTTTCAAGCTGCTCTGCAGTCAAATTCCAGACACCCCGTTTAACTTTGTAAGGTTCAAGATGCTTCGTGGCTGTTGCATAAGAAACACCAACAACATTACAGTATGCTCGGAGCTGAGCAGTATTCAGTTCAGAGCCAAACTGAGCTTGAACGTCAGAGATTTCAAAATTAACTTTGCGGGGCATTGGATCTCTCCTTGTTTACTGTTTAAGTATAGCAGAAAAAGAAAGGGCTGAGCCAGGGCTCAGCCAGTTTGAAAATTGGTCAAGACACAAGAGAGGCAAAGGAAGACAGCAGCTTTTTATTTGTAGTCTTAGCCTTGAGCATCTTTCGAAATGAAGTCTTAATATCATTAAGAGATGCATTAGTGTCTATGGAAAATGCTGCATTTTCCGAAAGATTACTAGATGAAATCACATAGAGAGAATCATATTTTGATTGTTTGATTTCGTATGATCCATCTTTCTTCCAAATTTTAGATACACCTTCGACTTCAGAATTATTACCATAGGTTGTAATATTCATAATGTCTTTATAGAGCCTGGTAAATTCTGAAGTTTTAGCAACCCTGAATCCGATGATATTTACATAAGGAAAACGATCCTTAAGATTTTCCAAAAGAATAGAAGTTACAGAACTATTATATTCGTAGGCAAATGAACGATATACATTTCCCGTTTTGCGGTCACGGAGGATACAATCATTACCAACAGTATTAGTTCCAAACTTATCTTTATCAGAATACTTACAATGGTAAGTCATGTTGTAAGCAATACCATTAGACTCACCATCGGTAAGTGTAATCAGATTGACCTTTTGAACTTTGTTCTTTTGTTGGAATTTAGGAATGATTTCACTCATTGCAAGAATGGATTCGTTCAATGGGGTTCCACTGAGATCCAAGCCAGAAGGAATAGTATAACGAATATTATACCGAATGTCTGGGCTCATATCATACATGCTCACAATTCTCCAAACATTTTTGGCTTGACTATCAAAGTCTTTATTGTTTGCAGCTGAAGAGAGGAGATTAATGAGATGGAAATATTCTGGAATGTGAAAAGTATTTACCACTTTCTCAGAACTTTGCATCATCGACTTTCCTACAAGCCTAGGATTCCAATCATAAGTAAATGCATAAACATCAAAGGGAATTTGAACTTTCTTACAGAACCAGCAAAGATTTAGAAGTTGCTTAAATGTATCGAAGATTGTTCCAGACATAGATCCAGACCAATCAAGGAGAAATAGCAATCCATGATTTTTGCCATCAGGAATAACTGTTACTTTTTTAAAGAGATCTTCATTGTATTTGAAAGTATGAAGTTTAGAAGTATCAAGAACACCAGTTCTAGAAACTGAAGATCGTTGATATGCATCAGCAGACTTTTTACATTCAAACTCTTTAACCAGATAGTTGACTTCTTTCTGAGACTGCTTTTTGTATGCCTCAAAAGTTTTATCAACTTCACCAAAAGTATTATTGGTGATATTGTTCTCTTTATTAAACTTTTCTTGAGTGTTAAACTGCTCTGAAATGTAAGAATGAATTTCTTTATTATCAACAACAATATTATTAAGGAGCAATTTAGGGTGCTCAATATAAACTGTTTTAGATGAATAAAGATTGTTTTTATTTAATTTTTGAGCTTCCTGATCAAAAGACCTTTGTGTAATAGATACATCTTCATCAACTTTATCTCCTCCAAGATCACCATCGGGAGAAAGATCACGATCTTGGGATTCTTGATCGCCTTTAGAATTACCCGTGGTTTCAGTATTAGAACCAGAGGTATTTTCTTGTTCAGATGCATCATCTGGGGATTCTCCCTGTTCAACATCAGAGGCAGTTCCACTACCTTGACGATTGGTATTTACACTCTCACTAGAAAGTTCTGAGGGAGTTTCAAGTTGATCTTTTTGTTTTTCTTTAACATATTCATAAATCTTCCTACAAGCTTCCAACACATCATTGAATGTTTCAGCATTCAGAACAAGATCAACAAATACTTTCTCGTCTTCAGAAAAAGGAATGCAAGAGTATGCACCAACTTTAAAGTGAAGATTAATTCTATCGATAAGACTAAGTTTAGCTACGTCAACTTCTTTGATACCAAAGAAGTCATCTTGATCAAGTTCATTGTATCCACGATAAAAAGTCTTAGATAGACCAGGATACCTACGTTTCATCAAACGCTCTACACGAGCATCTTCCACGACGTTAACATAGTCTCTGGGAACATCAGCAACAGAACTCCAATCTTCATTAGGAGTATACAGAGCATGACCAACTTCATGACCAACCAGAAGGTCATAAACAGTAGAAGATGCCCGTTCCCAGAGGGGAAGAGTGAGAACCCTAGTGTCTACATTGAAACACGCAGTTTCTACTTTCTTGTGTTCAATGACAAGATTTTCGGTAGCGAGAAGCTTAGCAAGCTGACCTTTGACCTCGTGATTAATAGACATGGTGTTCTCTCGAATACCCCTGTAGTATAGGGCATCCTATCGAGAGAACCTAGACCAGCGGACAGTTTCTGGAATGTCCATCATAAAGGATACGCTGACCCTCAAATCGTCGCTTCTATTCGGCGTGACTTCATGCTTCATAAAACCATGCCAGAATATCACATCACCATTATTTGGAACTTTAGATGAGGTAAATTCAACATAAGGTTTCAATCTATGAAGTGTCTCTACTGCTGGGGCTGGATTATAAAATTTCAAAACTCCAGAATTTTCTGGAACACAAACGTAATATGTTCCAGCAACATCACATTCAGAATGATCATGGGCTGATTGATATCCATTTTTAGGATTCACATTAATCCAACATTCTTTTATAGAAAGATCTTTATCATCACATAAATCTAAAATATATTTTTCAAAATCTGGATACTCTTTGTGAATTTGATTTCTAGATCTAATTGTAGAATACCCAGAATAAAACAAATTATCTTCAACCATAATTTGGTCTAGCTGTTCTATTACCCAATCATTGAATTCATTAAATATACAATTCTTATGCGATAAAATCATCACTCCTCAACCATTTTAGAAAAATCTTGAACTTTCTCAAATTTAATAGTTCTTTCAAATTTATCAATAAGAACTTCTCCCTTATGAGAGATAACAAATAAATTAGTCTCCGATCCTAAGGTTCTCAGGATCTTCATCAATTCATCTGTAGCTTGTGAATCTAGAGAGCTATCAAACACCTCATCAAGTAATAAAAGATTTGTGTTTGTGCTATTTTTCATCTTAGCAATAGATCTCCAAGTAAATAACAATGCCAGATCAATCTTTTGCTTTTCTCCTTCTGAAAAGGAAGCATATGAAAATTCATCTCTATATCTGGATTTAATTATTTCATTAAATTCTTCATCTAATGTAAAGTTAACATAAAAATCCATTTCTTGGAGATATGAATTAATTCTATTGTTTATAGTAGGAATATACTTACTAATAACTTTAGATTTAATTCCACCATCTTTCAATAAGTTGGCAATAACTTTAAATGAATTCAAATTCTTATTGATCCGACTGAGTTCAGATTCCCATTTAAGATGTTCTTCTTCATACTGACCCAGCTTTTGGATTTCTCTATCCAAATCTGGTTGCTCCTTCATTATTTCACTAGTGAGTTGATTTGACTCTAAAGCTAACCTTTGCTCTTCTTTGAGAAGAGAATTGACTTCATGCCTATCATTTAAAAGTTTTTTTGATAGCTCTTGAATAGTATTCACTTCTTCAAGAATAGCATTTAGCTTAACTTCTATTTCTTCAATACCAGAAGAATATTCATTCTGCTTTTCCTGCAATTCTAGTTTTCTTGATGATTTCCATTCTGTAGAAATGGATTGTTTGCATGTTGGGCAACTATCATTATCATCAAAAAAATTATACTCTCTACTAAGCTTATCTTGATTTTGGGATATCTTAACTTTTAATTCTTTAAGCTTATCTAAGGTCTTTTGCTTCTTAGTTAATTCTTTTACTTTTGGTTCTAGCTCTACAATCGAGATATCCAAATCAAACATTTCTGTTTGGATTTCTTGAATCCTATCAAGATTTGATTGTATCTTTACCTTTAACTTCTCAACATGCTCATCACTTACTTGCTTAAGATTATCAATATGATCTTTTTGCATGGTAAATTTTTGTTCAGCTAAACTAAGCTGATACTCACAATCTTTTAGATCTTCTTTGGTTACTTTAATTCTATCTTTCAGAATAACATTCATATGAGTGAATATCTGAATGTCTAAAAGATCTTCAATAACTTCTCTTCTATGAGCAGCAGGAAGTTGCATGAATGGAACAAACGTGGAACTACCAAGAATTACTACTTGAGTAAATGATTTGTAGTTCAATTTCAATACTGTTTGCTCTAACCACTTTTGTTGATCTGTAGTAGCTGCAGCTTGATCTAATAAATTCCCATCACGATATATTTCAAAGACAGCAGGCTTAATACCCCTACAGACTTTCCAAGAAGTAGAACCTATAGAAAAGTTAACCTCAACTAAGCAATCCTTTTCATTTATAGAATTAACTAATTGAGGTTTATTAATTTTCCTGAATGGTTTGTTAAACAGACAAAAACACAAAGCATCAAGAATAGTTGACTTTCCAGCACCGTTTGCTCCAACAATAAGAGTCGATGGGGATTCATTTAATTTTACCTCGGTAAAGTGGTTTCCTGTTGATAAAAAGTTTTTCCAGCGAATAGTTTCAAATATAATCATAATGGGGGGAAGACAATATCATTCTGAGTAATTATTGCATAATTATAACCATATGCATTGCAATTATCAACAATTATATCCTTTTCAACTTCATGCAATTCTAGTTCATCATCGAACATATCACTGGCTTGAAGTAAATTGCAATATCTTTCAGCGTCATCTTTTTCTTCAAATATCTGAACAACGCGATCTAAGGTATCATCATCTTTAACTGCATATACGCCCTTGCTTTCGGGATGAACTAGAATATACATTACAGTTCCAGTGCCTCTAAGTAAAGTGACTTAAGTATAGCAAAGATTTCATCTTTGTTTTCCATTTCACTTACACATTTTTCTAAAATAGTAAGAGTATCTTCAGTCTCGATATTTTCTTGATCTTCTATTTCTACTCCAACATCTTCGACAATTTTTAAATCAGCACACCCTAAGCTCTGTAGTTTTTTTATAGTCTTATTAAATAAGACGTGATCATTTTTACTTTGAACAATTAACTTTACATAGCTTCCAGAGTATTCATATTGTGGAAGTTTAAACTCTTCACTATCATCGTAGTATACCTTATAAAAGGTATCATAAGGATTTTGATAAAACTTTAGATCTAAAGTCTCAGTATCTAAAACATGAAATCCTCTTTTCTGCGCATAATCATTCCAATATAATTGATAGGGATTACCAAGATATGTTATATTTCCACGCTTAGATTTCATGTGAAAGTGCCCAGAACATACCAATTTAAATTTTTTAAATCGTTCTGGATCATCACCATGATCCATGACATGACCAGGAAGAGGCTCAAATCCATTAAGTTCTAAATGACCCATACAAACACTTGCTGTTGTATTGTCAATTAGCTCAAATGCCTCTTGTCTATTCTCGTCACAAATCCAAGGCAAACATAATATATCTATGCCCCCAATAGTAGTCACGTTAGGTTTTGCAACAACATTTATGTTGGAATACTCACCTAAAAGCAACTCTGGAGCATTTACAGAAAGAGTATTTTTGAAATAAATATCATGATTTCCAACAAGCATGGTCATGGTAACTCCAAGCTCTTCCAATGGAGTAAACCACATTTCCTTCGCTGCTTCTAAGGAATTAAAGTTGATTGATTTACGACGATCAAATGTATCACCTAAACAAATAACATGAGTGATACCTTCTTTTTTAATAAAGGGCAATACTACATTGCCATAATACTTTCTGTATCTGTCAATATAAGAAGTATTATCATTTCTAACACCAAAGTGTTGATCAGTAATCAATAGAACTTTCATATTAATTATTTCTCATGCTAGTTTCTACTCGATTCTTAATACTGTTCATATCAGAATATGAACCCGAATTATCATCTGCATAAAAAACTTCATCAAATCCAGATTTTTCTAGCAGCTTTTCTTTTATTTCCATTTGTCTTTTCTCTTTGCTTATCCTCCTTAAGAAAGCATAGTAAATGACTTGTGTAAAATATGCAAAAGGATTCGAAGATTTTGCTGGATCAAAATTATCGATATACTGCACACAATTTTCTACCCCATCACAGATCATATCCTCCCTATACATATAATTAATAAAGTTTGGTTTATATGATAGGTGTGTAGCTATTTTTAGAAAACACTCTCCCAGATAATTATCTATTCTAGGTCTAGCTTTTTCTAGTTCCTTAGCTGCATTAACTTTTTTCTTGTACACAACAAGGGCTTCCAAGAACTTTTTGTTATCAACGTAATGCTCTTTCTTTTTCATGGGTAGTCTGGTGATGGGCATCTTAACAAAAAATCTTTTTCACCTCAGTAGTATAGAGAAAAATCAATCTTTCGTCAAGAGGGGTTGACAAGCCCCAATAATCTAATTATAATCAACACTGTAGAGGGTTGAAACTTATAGTCTCTTAAAGATATCTTCTAAAAGCATTCTAGCTTCATTGACAGACGATACTTTTCCCATATTCTTATTCAATGGAACTTCTTTGACTTCAGATTCTTCTAAGTTCTCATTTTTTAACCATACCTTATACATGAATAATGATTCACTACTGAGAGGTGCAATAGTTAGAATTCTATCTTCAGGAATAATATAAAGAATTTCATCAGAGAATGGGTACCACTTTACCAGTGTGTATCCCATTCCTTTTACATTTTCTTTTTTTATTTCAGTAGTAACTATTTTAGCTGGATTCTGAATATAGACACGTTCAGATTCATCATCCATAGTGACAATAGTTTCACCTATAATTTCTTCTCCATTGAGAAGTTTTATACAGGCATAAAATTGCTCATCATGTTTGATGTAATCTAAACTCATTTTAGTTTAATCTCAGTAATTTCGTAATTAAATTTCTCTTCGTTATATATCTTTATTCTCTCTATTAAATGTTTTAACGTATAGTTTTGGAAATTTTCTTTTGACATATCATCAGCAATATCATATAGAGTTGCTTCAGTTTTATTATTTCCTTTTCTTAAAACTCTACCTATAGACTGGAGATTCCTAACTCTCGATTTGCTTGGTGATGCAAATATCACATTATGTAAGTTTCTGATATTAATACCAGTTGAAAATGTTCCATACGAAGCAATAATTATTGCGTCTTCCTCATTTTCACAAATAGCCCTAGCAGACTCTCTTAGTTCTGTTTCCACTCCACCATGAATAAAAAAGACCTTTCTCTTGTTTTTTACTTTATTATTTATCATCTCATACAAGACCTCACCATGGCGTTCAACATATGAGAATAGTATTAAAGTGTTGCCAGATATATCACAAGCCAAATTCTTAATTAAGTTATTTCTCTTTTCGTGAGAAATAATATAATCAATCTCATCTTGATATGTTTCATGTTTTACATAACCATGCTTCATGACAAGAATATTAACTTTTAGATTTGCTAGATATCCTTTTTCTTGCAACTCTTTAGTTTTAATAATTCTATTGCATTTGCCAAATAGACCTTCCAATACTAATTTATTGGTGTGGGTTCCATCCAGTGTTCCTGTTAGACCAATACGATATTTACAATCGTGCAATTTTGTCAGTATGGAAGTTAATGATTTTGCTTTAAATAAGTGAGCTTCATCTCCGATAATTGCATCGTATCTATCGAAAAATCTTTTTGGTTCTTTGTAAATTGATTGCCATGTAGAAATAACAACTTGAGCATCTACCCATTTTTCTTTACCAGAATAAATTTTATGGCAGTATGCGTCAGCCTTCCAGCCATAGTCTATAAAGTCTTTATAAAGTTGCTCAACCAAAGATGTGGTTGGAACAATAATTAAAATATTTCTATCTCGTTCAACGTGCCATCTAACTAATCCATAGATGATTAGAGATTTTCCAGATGCAGTTGGAGACAGTAAAAGTCTTCTATTATTTTTCAGTGCTTCATAGATAGCTTTTAATTGATAATCTCTGGCTTTGAATGGTAAGCCGAGAGTTTTCATATAAGCAACTACAGATTCTGGAGTTACAAATTCTTCAGTATCTTCTGGATGACCATAGAATTTTGAATCTTGAATCTCATATTGATAGTTTCTTTCATTGAGCCATTCGATTAGATAATCGAAAAGCCCAACATACATTTCTCCAGTTCCTGGTGAATACAGCCTAATTTTTCCATCCCAATATTTGTAACGATCATTTTTCTTCATGAACTTGGCTTCAGGAACTTCAAATGTGAAGTAATCTGATAGCTCCTTATGAACATGAGGCTCAGCGTCAATTCTTAGATAAACCTCATTCTTCTTTACTATCTTGATCATGCACCGCTCTCAAACCTTCTGTGTTCGATTGCATTCTTAATTTGATACGTTCTATTTGTTAATTGCTTAAGAATGCTTTCAATATAATTTATAAGCGTTTCAAGATATGAAATTTTTAGCGAACCTTTTTGAAATTCCTCATCAGCTTCAATATACATTGGAATGTCATTCTTCATGACTTTATGATCGAAAGGATTATCTCTGTAAACTTCTTTTGGTGCTTTACCAGCGTAGTATTCGTATTTTTCTTTGTATAATTTTTTCTGTTTCATTTGAGCTTCTTTGAGCATCAAATAAAACTGATTATATAAAATCATATACTTTTGATGAAGTTGTGGTATTTTTACTGATTCGGAATCGAGATTAAACTCATCCATTTTAGAATCGGTTTCCCACAATTCTTGTATCTTTTCAAGATTCATAGTGATTCAATCAAGTTAGTTTAGTAATTTTAGCACCATCTATAGTTCTTATTTCATAGTAAGAATATTGGAATGATGCCTGAGCTACAAAGTAATTAGTGCTATCTTCGTTAGCTGAGAATTCCAAAGTCTGTAAGCTTGTTGGGATTAGGTCTTTAAATGACACATCGAACTTTGCAGAGAAGTTACTATTTAAAATAGCTAAAGAACCATCTGCAGTTAAAGAGTCATTACCAAACTCCTCTTTCATTTTTTCACGATATGCATTACGATCTCTAAATTCATTTGGAACACCAATTCCTTTAAGCCAGTTATGTAAAATAATATAGTTATCTAAGTTCTCATCAACCAGAAATGTGATATTTAATGAATCATATGTGAAGCTTCCATCCAAAGGAAGAGATCTGAATGGAGTTGGCTGCATAGGTGTTCCAACACTAATTCCTGGTATATTTGCACTTTGACAGAAGTATGCAATTTTAGGGAACTTAGCTAGGGTAAACTTAAATCCAGATGGAGATAAGAAATTTCTATTTTCAATCTGTTTATTCCAAGACATGGTGAAGTGTCGTTTATTTTTATTTAGATATAAAAAAAGATCCCCCGAAGGGGATCTTTGAATTGAGCCCTATAGGGCTTAGCTCACATGAGGTTAGCGATTCTAACTCTTCTGTAGTAGCGGTTTGCGTTAGCATTAAGAGCACCTTGACCCTGGCTAGTGCCTTCTGCGAATGGGTTTGCAACCATTCCGTAACGGGTCTTGAAGCCGATCTTAGGCTGGAAGGTATCCTGACCAACTGCACGAACCATCTGAAGAGGAACGTATGGGCAGTAGAAGAGACCAGCATCATAAGGAGTTGAACCCTTATAACCAGCAACATAGAAGTGAGTATCACTGATGTTTGCTGAGTAAGGATCAACGAATACCTTAACACGACCGAATAGAGTACCAGCAAGGGTGCTACCATTGTCATCGATATTGTTGCTGATTCCACCAGTTGCAGCTGATAGACCAGATGAATAATCGAGAACGCCAGCCATTGCTAGAGCTGATGCTACGTCTGCTGAGCAGATTAGCATGTTGCCCTTTCCTCTACGAGTCTCATGACCGATTGCATTTAGATCACGCTCGATCTGGAACATTAGACCCTTGAACTTCTCAACAGCCCAACGACCGTTTGAGTCAACATCAAGGTCAAAAGTACCAGCGGTAGCAACGTTGTTCTGAGCACCAGGGCGAGCAATTCTATATACGGTTCTTACTACCTCGCGGTTGATTTCAGCAAGAACTTCAGTGCTGAGGATGTTTGCTAGCTCGCTTTCAGCATCTAGACCGTGAACAGCCTTAAGATCCTGAGCTAGTTCTAGAGTATACTCAGCTTTTAGTGCTCTTGACTTAACACCAACTTGGATCTTCTCGATTGAGAAGCCCATTTCGCGGAAGTGGTTGCCTGCACCATCACCAAGTGCTTCTGACTGAGCGGTTGTCATTCCCTGACCACCAATGGTGTAGGTTCCGCTGTCATTTAGAACTGCAGGGTTAGTGCCAGACATATCATTAGAAGCTAGCGAATCACCACTGTTCTCAGACGAGAACTCGGTATCTGCTTCGTTGAAGAATGCCTCGGTTGCACCATTCTGCATATCACGGTTGGTGCCATAAGTAGTTCTCATTGCGAAAATGAGACCTGTAGGACCTTGGAGGGGCTGAACGCCACAAATGTCATAAGCAATAAGCTTAGGCATTGAACGGCGGATTAGGCTGATTAGAACAGGATCAAAACCAGCGACAGGACCAGTTGAAGTAGCTGCACCAGTGAACCCGTTGCTTGCGCTTCCTAGGTTAATGGTTGGAGCAGCCTCTGAGAGGAATCCACGCTCTTCTCTAAGGAACTTCTCTTGGTTTTCGAGCAAGATGGAAGTAACAGCCTTTCTATAAGGATCAGAAATCGATTCGATTTCCGAATGCTCAAGAATAGGTGCCCACTTCTCTTGCAGATGCTCTGTATTGAACATTGCTTGTTTCTCCTAAAAAGTTTAAGTGAGTGTTATTGTATAACTAAAAATATTTATAAATTATAAAACTTCAATCATTTCCAGCGAGATAGTGCTGTGACGTATCTAGACATAGAATCTGATACTGGAGCACTTTGGGGCTGAGTCTCTTCTGAAATTACTTCTCCGCCAGCCTGAGGCTTGCTTGAGAAATATGATTCTTTGAGAGTCTTGACTTTTTCGCGGAATGATTCTTCGGTTTCAAACTCAACTGCTTCTGCTAATGATGAAAGCTTTTCCTTTTGGGAAAGGCTCAAACCTTCAGAAATTTCTGCCACAATCCCATTCTTGATAAATCCTCCAAGTGTCTTATGGAGTTCTACATTTTCTGCGATTTGCTCGTTGAGCTTATCTTCCATAACATCAAGTTGATCTACCATTTCATCTACAAGATCAACTTTCTCATCGGGAATACTAATGTAATTCTCGACGAAAACTTGCTTGAGACCTTCTAGAACAGATTCTGCCATTTCACTCTTAACGCCGTGCTCAATAGCAAGTGCGTTATTTTCGATCCACTGTGAAACAGCATATGAGAGATAGTCATCTACCTGCTCAGCTAGTTCTTGCTTTACGGTCTCAATTTCTTCTGCTAGAACTTCTGCATATTGCTCGTGAATATGCTCAAGCTCTTCATTAAGACGAGAGATAACTGCAGCTTCAAAGATAGTCTTTGCTTTCTCTTTGAACTCTTCAGTTAGATCTTCACCTTCTGTCAAAGCAGCAACATCTGCAGAAAGATCGATTTCGATCATTTCTACTTCATCCTCAATTTCTTCCTCTAGAGTTTCACCTTCAACTTCAGACTCCTCAAAGGTAGGCTTCTTCTGAATGGTTTCCTGCTTATCAGCAGATGCATCAGAAGGCTTATTCTTTGGAGATTGAATCTGACCTTTGGATGGTGTTCTCAATTTATTTGATTCATCATCTGGCTTGCTGTTTTGAGGTGTAGGTCCGCCTAGATCCTCAACCGAACCTAAACCTGAACCTTCATTCTCAAGCTTGCCTTGAGGATCTGCAGCCTTTGCGTTTGCAGTCACTTGGTTTTCCTCTAGATTTTCAAAGCCCTTTGACATTTCTCTTGTCTCCTGTTGCTACTATTATAGGAACTTTATATAGTTATTTATGTTTTACAGATTTTGGATAAAATCTGCAAATGCTCGAATCTTTCGCTCAGTCAATTCACTAACTGGTGAATTGTCAATTGACTTTTTATATGTTTCAATTCTTTTTTCTGTCAATCTATTTCCTTGCCAAATCCATTCTTTACCTTCCATAATTCCCTGAACAAATGCATCAGGAGCTGAAGGATCTGCTACAATATCAGCAGCAGTTGCAAGCATAAAGTCATCACTAACAACTTTCATTCCATTCTCTTCTTTAAGAGTTCCCAATCCTCTAGATGAAACTCCTAATTTAACTCCCTCATCTAATAGATTCTTTGCGATATTCCCCATAGGAGTATCGAGAATTCTTGCTCTACCTTTAAAGTTGTTACCTTCTCTATTTAAAGAAGTAATCAAATGTGAAACTCTATCCAAATTAATAGTTGGTCCGTCTGGATGACCTAGTTCACCCAAAGCTCTACCACTCTTAATGAAAGAGTCTTCATATTTTTTTACTTCTCTTTCAAGAATATCAACGGGATAGTATCTGCCGTTTCTATTCTTCAGATTACCTTGAAGAAAAATACCTTCAATTGTATATGATTTTTTGCCATTCTTATTTTCTACAATAAGCTTGGCTTCTTCAACTTTCTCCGTAATCAGCTTCATCGTCGGTTTCCTCTTCTTCGGTTTCTAGTTCATCGTCTACCTCTTCTTCTTCAGTCTCAAACATACTCATACCAATTTGCTGTTTAAGATCATCAATTGCATCTAATGCAAGAGTTTTCATACCAGCATCTACATAATCTGATAGGTCTTTTTGACCAGAAAAAAGAGCATTTACGATATCTTGTGCATATTCACTAGGCATAATTGTTCTCCCACTATTACTATTTAGAATTCTCCTTTTTTATAATCCTTAGGATCAATTTCAGTTGTCTCTGGTGTTTGTTGATCTTGTGGTGGTTGTTGTTCTGCAGCCATTTGTTGCTGCATCATCAATTCCTGCTCATCAACAATAATTCCAGTTTCTTTTTCTTTTTTGATTTGCTTGTCAATATCCTTCATCTCAGTATCAGTCTGCTTAAGTATTTGACGGCGAATGTATTCAACAGAGAAATACTTACCAACATAAGCATCCATTCCAGTAACTAAGTTCATTCTCTCATTAAGAATTTCTTTTTCTTTCAGTTCACTGAAATAATTATCTGCAATGAAGTCATATTGAATATGCTCTTTATAATCATCCCATTCTTCTAAACTAATTACTCCCTTGAGAACAAGTTGAGTTTTTAATAAATCACTGAATAAATCTGCAAATTTCTTACGAAGTCTAATAATAAATTTCTGGAATTTAACTTCATCTCTAGTGATTTCTGCAGATCTTCCAATATTAAATGCGCTATCAGATTCAATTCTAGATTCTGGAACGTTTAATGAACGATATAATTTCTTTTGGAAATATTTGATATCTTCAAGTTCTCCAAGATTCTGACCACCAGGAAGAGTAGTAATCTCAGTTCCTCTACCACCTTCGCGGCGAGGTAGCCAGAAATCTTCAAGCATACTCATGAATTTCTTATCATCACGAATTTCACCAGTATCTGCATTGTATACTAGTTTATTTCTATAACGAGACATTACTTCTTTTAAGTATTGCTCTGCTTTTTGCTTTGGAAGATTACCAACATCAATGTAGAAAATACGTCTTTCAGGTGCTCTGGAGAGTCTATAAATTACCAAGCTATCTTCAACCATTCTTAATTGGTTAAGAGACTTGATTGCTTTATGTAAATGCGATAGAACCATATTACGATTCATATCAACAATTCCAGAATGCGCATAGCAAATTGCATCTGGAGCTACTCTTACACCTTGGCTTTCGTATCCACTAGTATGACCTTTTGCGTTATAAAGATAATACTCTGCAGATTTTGGAACTAATACTGTATTAGAATTTGGAGGAGTCTTACTCTTATCCTTTTCAAACTCTACTACTTTTCTAATTTTTCTTGGATCGATATATCTTAATTCAACAATTCCTTCTTTAGGATTTTGTGGATTTATTACTTTATGATAGAAAAGTCTTCCGTCGATATACCAGCGTCTAAAAATATCATACGCTTTTCTATCAAAATCTAATAGTATTAAAATATTTTCAAATTCTTCTCTTATCTTCTCTTTTAAATTATTGCTTATCGATAAATTAGTCAAATCAATAGAGACTGGAGTATCATCTAACTCTCCAGCAATTGCTTCATTAACAACGTCATCAATTGCCCTATCACATTCTGGGTGTATTGACATATCACGATATCTCATGATTAAGTCATTTTCATTTTTGACATAACCATCGATATCTACATACTGACCAAAATAACCACCAGCAACTATAGGAGATGCTGCGTCATCCGATTCTTTGCGAACAAAAGAAGGGCCAGAGCCCTTCTTTTTCGCCCTCTCAAGTGAAAAACCAAACAATTGAGACATTCAAATACACCAAAATAATTTACTAATGTATTTATATATCAGCCAGCAGTAGCTCCAGAGCCATTGCCTCTACCATCAGTTTGACCGTTTGCTGTATTTGTGTCATCTACAAAGTCAATATGCTGAACTTGGAATTCAACAGTATACTCTTCAACCGTATCATTGGTTTCCCAAGCAAGATCGATTGCAGAAATTGCAGATGGCCAAATACCTTCAAACTTATATGATCTAACAACAGTTCCCTGTCTGCTCAACTGACGAACAATTGCATTTGATTGATAATCAGCAATTGTTGCAGCAGTCTGTAAGTTTACATCTAGTCTTTGGATGTATGAAGACCAGATTTCGAAATACTTACGAATTGCGAATGCCTGATCGTTGAGAACAGTAACTGTCCATGGCTCATATGATCTATCACCAGCAATCTTAAGCATTCTTCCTCTAAAAGGAACTTCAATAACACCAACAGTAGATGCTGGAATATTAGCTGCTTTAACTAATACTGTTGATAGTGCTAATGCGCTTGCATTAGAAGTTGTTGCTCCACCATTTACCGAAGTATTTAAGCCAGAAGCATCATTTCCAGTAGCAATAGATGAACTATTGCCTAGGATTGGAGGTGGAATAATTTCAACTTGGAAGAGATTAGGTCTTGCAAGTTCTCTAATTTGATCTCTAAAATTAGTAATTGATGTTGCAATTACTGCGTTTTCTTTTTGAACTGGATCTGCCATTTTTAGTTTCCTCTTGTAAACTTAATAAATTGATCACGAAGTAACTTCAGCAAACGAAGCGCCAGTTCTTGTTGCAGTAAAGGTTAGTGTAATGTAGTTAACTGACTTCGTTGGTTTTACAAAAATTTCAGCATAGAACTCTCCTCTATCAATTGCCTCAGGAGGATTATTGCTTGCATCACAAACAACAAGGAAATCAACAATACCTCTTCTTGCTTGAACCGATCTTAGATAAGGCTCAACAAGATTCTTGAATGATGATCTTGTGAATTCATCATTTAGTTCGAATAGCTGACTTCTAGCCGAACCAGAAATTGCTTCTTCGATAACGAGGAATAGGCGACGAATATTGATTCTATCAAATGCAGATTGATATGATAATGCAGTCTTGTCACCGAACAGAATAATTCCTTGACCAGGGAAGCTTACGATTGGATTGACTCTTGCATTATAGAGTTGATCTCTTTGATCTTTTAGAGGTGAATATGCAAGCTTAATTGCATTTTTTAGATTGCCTCTATTAAATCCAGCAGGAGAATACCAAGGTTCCTGATTAAGAGTAGTTGACAAGGTTAAACCTGCAACGTCAGCGTTACATGGAATATAACGATACTTATCATTATACTTATCATAAACATACTTGTAGTTGTTATCAAATACTGCATATGATGTAGATGATAGTTGATTGAAGAAGGTAATGGTTCTATCAACAATTTGTGCAGTAGTTGCAACGCCGACAACATCAGATCTTTGTGGAGATACAAACGCGATACAATCTTTTCTATTTGCAGCAATGTCAATTACTTTTTGCGCCTTTGCAATGCTGTCATTGACAGTTGACATGCTAGGTCCACAAAGAATGTAATCTACATTCTCAGTCTCAGCATCAGAGATTAAATCATATGCTGAGAATACATCTGGTCTTGAAAGCTCATATCCATCAATACCACCCTGTAATGAATACTTAAGAGTTGCATTGTTTGCAGTTCCGATTAACGCAACTGCTTGAGCATTAGTTCCAGATGGATTATCAATATCTACAAGAGCTGCACCCTTAAAGATATCAAAGTTTCTATTGATTCCACTTAAACCAATAGATCCATTAATTGCAGGATTTACATCATGTAGATTTGTTGTTTCGTGTGAACCCCAGTATAGGTAGTTTGAGGAATTCTTTAGAACTTCCTTATAATAAATTGACTCACCTTGATTACCTTTTGCGTCAGAAGCTTTAGATACAAACAGATGCTTCTCTAGAAGAGAACCAGGAGTTCCAGTTAGAAGACCATCACCATCAATAACTAGAATGTGGAATTGGTCTCTGCTACCACCACGGTCTGCTACCCACTGTGAAGTTGCAGGCTTTGGAGCAACGTTAATCCACTTTTGATTTTTACCGTAAGTTCTTTCCTCATATTCATCTCTAACTGCGCTAATTAGAACACTAGCTGCATTAGAATCGACGATAGTTTGGTTTGCCTGGAAAGCAGGTGAACCTGAATTTAGGTAAACATATAATTTTCTTTCAATAGATTCAATAGATCCAGAATCACCAGTTGCAGATCCAGGAGTATTGTTATTATTTGAAAGTTCAGTAATTGTTTGGTTTGCAGATAGAACTGAAGAAGATGTTGTGCTAATAGAAATTTCTAGCTTTCTATTTACTCTATCCCAAGCAACAATTCTACCAGTGGTATTACCAGAGTTTGCAGTGAAGAAGTTTCCAGCAGAGAAATCACCAACTAAAGTATTGTCTGCCTTAAGGGTTAAGACAACGCTATAGTTATATACCTTACCAAAGATGTTTGCTGAAGCATATGAAACTTCAGAGTTATTTGTAAATTCCCACTCAGAAGTTGTTGGTTGATTCAATGAAAGAATCTGATCTGCACCAGCATCAGTCATAACAACTCTTAGCGAGTTGCCATACTTTCCAGGGTTTCTAGCTGCCCACTTCCAGTTGTTAGCAGCATCCTCAATTGTCGATTCGTAAGTCTCGATATTCTTGATTAGAGGAGCAGCAACACCTGTAGTTGTGCTTTCGTTGATAGAAGTTTTTGCTGTAGTTACAGTTAATAGATCTACTGTAGAACCATTTGTGTGTGCTGCAGCAGTTGTATTTAACTGTGCTCTTACTACAGTAAGATCATTACCAACAATTGCTGAAACACGAAGAATTTCATCATCAATACGAATGTAATCGTTAGTATTGACAGCAAGTGTTGCAGCAGAAGTTACAGTAAGAGTTAAATCTGAGCTGCTAAAGGTTGCACCCTCGTTAACTGTTGTGGAAGTGCCAGCCTCTTCAATTAGAGTGATGCTTGCACCAGCAGCGTGAGATGCTGCAGATGTTGCTAGCTGACCTCTTGCAACGCTAATATCGTTTCCAGTAACAGAAGATACAGTTAAAATTTCAGCATCGATTAGCAGTAGATCTCCGACAGTAATATCTGTAGGTGATGCAACGGTTAAGGTTGTATCTGAAGCACTAAAAGTCGATAGAACAAACTGTGCAGTATCAATAGCATTTTTCAATGCACTGTTATTTGCACGGATAACTTTTAATGATCCCCCGTAAAGGAGGAACTGAGCTGCAGAAAACCAATACTCGTAGTTAAAGTCATTTGGTCTACCAAAGACTGAGAGTAATTCCTTTTCTGATGTAATGTTAACGATCTTCTCGATTGGTCCTTTCTCGAAAGATCCAACAATTGCAGCAATGTTATCTACGGTTGCATTTGCTACAGAAGTTAAATCTCTTTCAAGAACGACAACCCCAGGGGATAGTTGCGTTGATGCCATCTGCTAATCTCCTAAAATACTTCTCTAGGTGAGTTCTACAAATATTTAGTATTTGAAATATTTCTGGTTAACTGTTATACTCCCACATGTATGACATGTCTCCATACTCATCTAAGTGCCATCGATCTCCGTCATTATCAACAAAACTTGTATCATCTAATCCATCATCAATGAAACCAAAAGGTGCCATATCAGCTTCTATGGCTTCTCTTTGATCATCATATATTCGTTGTCTAACGTCATTATCATGAAGCTCTTTAAAATATGGTTGGAGGGCTAACCAAGAAAATATAACTAAACACATAGCCAAGTCATCATTACATCCTTCCTCAGCTTCCCATGCCTGTCCTCTTTGGATGAAAGTAGTTAGTTCGGAAATAATTTCATAATCACTTAGGAGTAATTTATCTTCTTCAATTAAAGCTTTTAAATTAGAGCAACCAGTCTTTTTAACTGTAGATGACATTTTTACCCCAAGCTGGCATTTCTTTCCAGAAAAACCTTGACCAACAATTTGACCAGCTCTACCCCTCATAGAACACATTAGTATGTTGTCATATTCCAAATCATACTGTAGAATATCAGCAATCTGACCACCAATATCATTTACCTCAATTAAGATATATGCATGGTTATATGCTTTAGCTACATCAAAAATTACATTAGGGAATAAAATAGGTTTAATATCACTGTTCCTATACTTTGCTACTAATTTATATGGTATTGTCGTAGTATCAATAACAGTAAATGCACTAAAGTCTTTACTTATACCCCTAGCAACGTCTACTGTGATTACATACGTTTTATCTTTTATTGGGTCTTCATATACATCCAAACCTCCAGATCTTTTAATAGGATCATCGTAGGTCATCATACGAAGCTTAGATGGGCTAATCAATGTATCAACCGAACCCAAGAATTCACATTCAAATTCTACCCTAAATTGTTCTTCTGAGGTATTCTTAATTGTTTGCTCTTTCCATCTCTCATCTCTACCTGGAACTTCAGACCAATGAACCTCAGTTCTAATATATTCATTTCTACCAAGCTCGGCATCATGCCAAAGCTTATAGAACATGTTCATACCATGTGGGGTAGAAATAATAATAACTTTTGTAGATTTACCAGATGAAATCGTCGGATATACTGACGAGAAAAACTGATCAGAAATGTTATTTGGAACGAATGCAAATTCGTCTAAGAAGATTATATTGAATGACATCCCTCGAACTGCAGATGCAGAAGTAGATGCAGCAAGAATCTTAGAACCATTTTCTAATTCTAAAGATCCTTTATTCCAAGATAAAATACCCTGTTGCATCCACTTAGGTAGATTTTCATATGAAAGCTGCAATCTACTAAGCATCTCCCTAGCAGTTGCAGCTTTGTTAGCAAGAATAGCAACGTTAACATTGCTATTAAAAATAATATACCAAAGAAGATATGATGTAACTACAGTTGATTTTCCAGACTGTCTTGGTAGTTTTGCTATATTAAAACGATGATTATGGAATCTTTCTACCATACCCACCTGGAAATCGTACATCTCAAAAGGTATTAAACCCTCATCAAGAGATACGATCTTAATATATTTTTTGATAAAGTAAACTGGATCTGCAGCACACTTAATGAATTCTTCTACTTGATCAGATGTGAATTCTTGGGCTACATTTGCCTTCTTTAAATTTGGATTACCAAGATAAACTTCTTCTAGTGGCATAATTATTCATTTACTCTACTTATGTCTTTATCTAAAGATTCCATACTTGCTAATCTTTTTTCCCAACCATCCCCTTTAGTAGTTCCCTTGCATGGATTAATGCAAGTATTATCTCCAAATCTATCGCAAACTAGACTAGCTAATTCACTTTCATTTCCTAGCTTATTGGTTCCAGACCAATAATGTTGCCCCCCAATCCAGCAAGCACCACATTTAGGGCAGGTTTTAGTATCCATTCGTCTTACCACGAGACCAATGGTATTATATAGGAAAAATAATCAAATAACAGTTACAATATTAACAATTCCAAGCTCTTAATGATTTATTAATTCTAGAATCTGGATTTGATGCAGTTTTTTTACTGGTTAACTTCCTCTTCATTCCCTTCATTCTGGCACAAAATGACGCCCTGCGGGGATTTCCAAC
>JACCDP011009018.1_pt1 | contig 48605 bp, 63 predicted proteins | sample 7445841 | NCBI WGS metagenome assembly JACCDP01 (sample SAMN15323441, study PRJNA562643) | freshwater metagenome | isolation source: river surface water | place: USA:Blue River Watershed | collected 2017-08-17
CACATAATCAGCTCACGCCCGTAGTCCCTGCGCTCAAACGGGGAAGCAATGCTGCCAGCTTCAAGCTGTACGCCTGTGATGTAGAAGGTGGCTCCGCTTGTGCCGACTACAGAGGTTGCGCCTGTGGCTGTGCGGATATTGCCTGCGGTCCAAGCGCCAGCAGTTCCCGAAAATGTTGCGCCAGAACCCAAACCAAAGATGACCTGAATCCCGATGCCGTTTCCAGCACCCCAAGTTCCAGTGGTGTCGCCGGGAATGGTAATCGTTTCAAGCTCCCAAGTGTTTGCCGCAGAAACTGTGTAAGAAAAAGGGTACGACCGATCTGCTGCTGAGTTTTGCAATGCTCCACCAAACGTGCCGGTCAGGCTTGAGCGTACCCAGAACGAAATCGTTATGGTTTGTGCGTTTGCAGTGCCCCAATTCAAATCAGCTACGTTGAACCCCTCAACACGGTGAAACAGACCAAATGTATCGCCTGTCACAACAGAATATGCGGACGAAGATGTGACGCCAAGGTAGTTTGTAAAACCAACAGGCGGTGTAACTGCTCCAGCATTTTGCTGGCCTGTCATCTTGCTGGTTTGCGTGTAGGCAACAAAGAAACGATCGGTGATATATGCACTTGAACCGCTTGCGGTGCTCACACTCGCACCAGCATTACGCTGGTCGATCCGCATGTTACCGTTGATGATGCGGTTGCGGAAGCCCAAGCTATTCCCGCTTTCATATACAGAACCGAGTTCTGCTAGTTCTCTTGAACGTGTCATTGTTTAATCCCTTCTACAATTAGTTTTAACTCAGGGATTCCCGGAGCAGTATCAATATCTTTTTGAATTGCAGTATACTTATCTCGGATAACTTGACGAGCAGCCTCGGCTTCGGCAGCTTTTGCCGGGATCGTGGCTTGGATGTCTAGCGGTGCGAACTCAGCAGTACGAGCCATACGGCGCATGTCATGCACAATGTCTTTGGCTTTGGTTAAGTTAATAGTAATCATGCGTATTCCCATGCGTTACGGAATGTACGGTCTTCAGGGATGTCAGCAACATCCACGATCTTGTAAGGCTTGCCTTGTGGCACATCTTTGGTTGCGATTTCTTCAATGGTCAGGCCACACTCGGCAGCAGGAATGATAACGGCAACGCCACCATCGTCAGTGGGGTAAATGATTCGTTTGTTCATTTTAATTCCTTTGATTTAACGGAAGATAGCAAGACAAACTTGCGCTTGGTCAGTAGATGGGGCCACAGTCGTAACCCGAGCAGACGAAGCTGTAGTACCGTTTAGCACAAGAAACGTGTATGAATTACCAGCACTATTGATCTGATAATTTCCGGTTGCTACAACAGAAAAATTAGCATCTACCATCGCAGTTGTAAAGTTTGCCGTGTAATCACTTAAGCCGTTATCCGTAATGCTAGACACATTGCCAGACGCACGAATAGCTACAGTGCCAGTACCGTTGAAGTTGACCCATGCGCGGCAAGTGTATGAAGGTGCTGATCCAGATGGAATACCTAACTGGGAAGTACCAAGCACGGGAGCAGCGCTGAATGTTTTTACGCCAGTAATTGTTTGAGCGTCAGCTAGTTTGACAGTGGATGCAATAGCTGCATCAACTTGCCCTTGCGTATACGTATTAGCAACATCAAATGTGCTAAACGCATCGATTACAACATCATCACCAGCAGTAGCGGGAACAGATAAAACAATCGATGTACCATTGCTTGCAGTGTAGTCGTTACCAGGTCGCATACGCACACCGTTAACTGCTACCAACACACTCCCCACTGTATAGGACAGTGTTACTCCATTGGCATCAGCACCGGAGAATGTTGCTTGACCCTGTGTTGCCAAATACTCATACGTAACCAAAATAGCTTGGGAAGCAGAGGAAGCTTTAATCCAAGAGCCTCCGTCGTACGCCCACATTCCTTTGTCGTCACCAACAACAGTGCCGTCATTAAAATACAAAGCACCAGAGATTAAAGCATTACCGTCGTTATCTAATGTAGGAGCAGTGCTCTTACTGCCTAGATAGCGATCGTCAAAGTTGTCCAGCAAAGCAGCAGCACTAGCTGCACTAGCTGCAGCAGAACTAGCAGAAGCAGCAGAAGCTGTAGCACTCGCACCAGCAGCAATATTACTATTCGATGCTTGGATAGCATAGAAATTAGAAAGACCAGCTGAGGTAGCAGAGTTGTTAGAACTAGTGAGCGATGCAGCAGCTGCGTTAGCAGCATTACTAGCTTGGGTTGCAGCAGTGGCTGCTGAGTTGCTTGCACTGGTGGCAGAACTAGCTGCAGAGACAACTGAGAATGCAGCTTCTGAAGATGAAGCACTTGCATTATCTGCAGATGCACTAGCTTCACTAGCTTTAGTTGTAGCAATGCCTGCTTGGGTTGTAGCTGTAGTGGCAGAGGCTGCAGCACTGGCTGCACTGGCTGCTGCTGCTGTCGCACTGTTAGCAGCACTCTCTGCAGACTGCTCCACACCAGCAATAGCATCATCAACCACTTCTTCAACGTTCTTACCATTGACAGTGAACGAATTACTCACTGACAAATTATATACGTTGTAAATGTCATTACCATTAAAGTCTACATCATTCTCAACTGTATTAGGTTCCCCTTCTGGGTTATCCCTGTACAAAACTTTATTCTGCAGCTCTTGTTCAATCTTATCGAAATTATCGTTAATGACTGACAAAGAACTCAGATTGGTAACATCGTTCAAAACAATCTTACTCATTCTTTTCCTTTATTAAGCTATGTCGCATTTAACGACAATTCTATTAAACTTCTATACGTCCTTCGGACATACATATGTATGCGAAGCATACGTCTATACATTATTCCAAATCAATGGAACGTTGTACTGAGCATATTCTTAAGGGCAATTCTTGAGAATTACACTTGAGAATAGTCTCTTCTTTCCAAATAAGCTTAGGGCCTAGTTGTCATAATTTCTTGTAGAAATTTAGAAGGTGTATTGCACCAATATGAACCTACCCCTAACCCCCTGCTGTACCCCTTGAGCATACTTGAGAATATTCTTATATAATTATGTATGCATATGAGAATCTAAATGAGAATGGTTATCAGTTAGGGGAGATGAGGTGTAATGTACTACATTCCCTTTATTCATGTACCCCTTCAGTATTATTCATTCCCTCTTGAGTATTACATCATCAATACTTGAGCATACTTGAGTATTATTCCTTGAGTATTCTTGAGTACTAAATTCTCTACAACCCGCATGAATACTGGGTTTGTATACAGTACGCCTTCGGCATTTATAATACTAACGTATGTCACGAAGTGACGTTTAGTATTATTCTATATTACATTCTACTGTATATGTATAATATAGGTTACACTATCTGCGAAGTAGTACGTTATACTACATAGGGTTTGTCCCTATAAAATAAATGCAAATAGGGGTGTCCACTGGCCTAAATGTGTGTATAATTGAGGGCATGATGTAGGGGCCGACCCTCACCGGATTAAGTGATGAAGGTAAGTAACCCCTCTTGGTGGATTCCTAGGGCAGGTGCTGAAAATCAACGAAACGAAGCGAACAACCTACATCATCGATTGCAATACACTGCAAAGTGTGATACAATCGAATTGTCTCAGGACACACGGGTAAGCCTCTATTGGTTTATGTTTGCCCTATCAGGTGTCAATCACAAGGGCTAGGACACACGCTAGAATTGTGATACAATGAGACACACTGACCGGTCACACGGTCAACAAGTGACAAGGTTATCAAGCCTTGCACTGTCAGCCCTAGGGGTTGACGTTCTTTAACAATGTGCAACACATGAGACAGAGGGTAATCCCTTCAAGTCTTGCCACCCGTATCAATGCGACAACCGCAGGGATAACCACGTTAGCATACTAACGTATTAATCCCGTGCCTTGCCTGTCTTGTTAGGTGTCTTGTCTTGTTGGCGGTGCATAGTACAAAAGTATTAGCCTAGCCTGTCAGACTTAATGCCCTCATTGGGCGTTACATAATTGCAGTGTGTTGCATACGTTCGTTAACAATTTAATCCCAGACAATCATTCAATGAGGTTTTAACCCTCTATTGTGCCTTTCATTCCCTATCGGACAAATGACGGTATGCCGTTCACCGATACAGTGAAAACATGATAGCAGGCTAGAGGCTGACAGAGGATGCTTGTTAATGGGCTTTACGCATTGTGCCAAGTATGCTACACTATGGCCTGAAACAATGACGCAAAGGCTAACAGTGTGACAGACTGTTAGAATGTGCGAAGTGTTGCACAATCCGGGAATATTCCCTTTTCATTTTCTTTTCAAGGAAAAAATCATGTTTGACAAAAATACTTTTGAACGTGCCTTCAATATTGCAATGGATAAAATTGCATCAAGCGAAGCGGTAACTAAACGAGAATTGCGGGATGTATCCCGTTCAGTGTTGGAAGCGTGGCACGCTACAGGTAATGTCGTGTATGCAAACCGCTTGCTGAAAATCTTGTCCCCAATGAACAAGAAAACTGCAATTGTTTTCTTCAAGCATTTTTCGGGCTTTCACTTTGATGAGGTCATTGCTGAGTTTGACCACAAGTCAAAAAAGCGTTACGAAAATGCACATAAAGAATGTGCGCAATTCTTGGAAAACCCTAATAACAATATCTGGTCATGGGCTGAACGCAATATCGAATTGAGTCAAAAGCCTTTCGATATTGCAAGCGTTGAAAAGTACATGACCAAAGCAATCAAGCAAGCGGCGGGTGTTGGCTTGTCTCAGGTTGACTTACTCAAGGCAGTATTCAAAGCCGGGATTGACCCTCAATGCATCATCGATGTAATGGATGAATTGGGTTATGAATTGTCAGAGGAAACACCAGAACACCTCAAGACAGTGCCCGAAGCCTTGATGTAATATTACATTCTCAAAATCAATCAGCCGCTAGGGGGTCATTCCCTTAGCGGCTTTTTGTCGTTCAAAATTTCCATAGGTGATTTTATGCGTTCACATTCTCATGGTATTATTTGTGCCTTTGATTCTTTCATGCGCCATGTATGGCACAATCAAAATCAATTTGCTTTGTCTGAGGCGCTTCATGCTTCAGCCAAGCAAAAGCATGATAGCTCTGACCATGGGAACGCCAGTCGCCAGCTCAGGCTTGTATGACATATATGTGTGTATGTGGTAATGACATAGCCGATAAGCGTTATAGCTTAGGCTACAAGCTTTGTCTCACTTGTGGTGAGATTGAAGCTAAAAAGCGATTACATACAATCGTTCCAATGCCAAAGAGTAATTATATCGTTGTTACAGATATGAATTTACTCAAAGGACTTAACAGTTCACATAAAGGAGGAGTGTGTTAAGTATTTCTAGTATTTATCGAATCCTACACTCACTCACTTCGTTCGCTCATTCCGCCGATTCTATACTTACGTATAAGCGTATACCCCAAAAATGAGCGTTTTTCACCAAGAAACAGGAAATAAACTATGTATGCCGTAGGCGACAAGGTATTTTACAAAGGACGAATCAATCGTTTCAATCGAGTTGACGCTCAGATCGTTCGAAAATACATCAATGGGTTTTTGTATGTTGAAGGGCAAGTTGGTCGTTTCAATGCGTCCTCATTCGTTAAACTTAACGGAATCCAACCAATCGACAAACCTGTTGATTTACTAGCAGAGTTGACAGTTAAGGCTAATAAAAGTAATGGCGGTACTTGTCATTACGCATTGGAATTTGATAACGGTCACAAGCGTTTTCAAGTGTCTGATGTATGTCATGCTCGTATGCCTTTTGACAGTACGTATCTCAAAGATCCAAGAGAGAAAGTTCTCAAGGCTGTTGCTCTGAACGTATCGGAACATCTCAAGCGTGTTCGCAATAAAGATGCATACAAAGCATTTGTGAAATACATTATCCAAGACAGCCCTTGGAAGAATGCTTTTATCCCCAAGGACATTGAGGAAGTGTATACCAGCGGCGTATACATAGACATTACCAAGGACTATTGGTATTGCGTAGCTGCGGCTATTGCTCTACGTGTAGGCAGTGAATACGAAAACAAACTCCCTTTGTTCAATCAGATAATTGAACTGGGATTTTCTACTCATGTGGCTTTCATTGTGTCTCAGTTCTCGTATAATAACGGGAACGAGGTTCAATTAACCAAACACGCAGGTGGTCATCATGTAATCAATAACGTAGATGTAACCACTGCACAATTCAGCAATTTCTTTAAGGGTATTCTTCATAAGCAAGCTGGTTTCCCATACCATCAAGCCAATGGAAAAGGATACACTATCCAGAAGATGATTGGCGAACGCAGGATGGAAGAGAAGTCCGTCTTTGATGATGTGGTCAAAACCCTGGAGAATCATGTAACAATTACCAAAAGACCTTGGGGTGAATCCGGCAGTTATATTGATCTTGGCGATATGAAAAAATTGGTTGTTGTGTGTAACTATTTTGAGAAGGTGATTAAATGAGCAAAGTGTTTATTGTTAACGGTAGTGGTGGGTACAAATCATTGTTTGAACAGTTGGATTTCACTGTTACGGACGATATTACATCTGCCAGTCTTGTATGCTTTACAGGTGGTGAAGATGTAACCCCTTCGTTCTATGGTCATGAACGCCATCCTACTACAGGATGTAACACCTATCGTGATCGTTACGAAGCTGACATTTTCAATCTGTGTAAGGAACGTGGCATTGCTATGGTGGGTATCTGCCGTGGTGCTCAGTTCTTGAACGTCATGTCAGGCGGTGAGATGTATCAGGATGTTCGTAATCATACAGCTGACCATTTGATTACAGACGCTGAGACAGGCGAAATGGTGTGGGTGTCATCTACCCATCACCAGATGATGAAGCCCTCCTCTAAGGCCGTTATAGTGGCTACAGCACACCTTGCAGGTGATCGTCTGTGGTTTGAAGAGGGTGTATTCAAGCGTGAAGTGTCTAAAGAGGACATTGAGGTGGTGTACTACCCTGAAACAAATTGCCTGTGCTTCCAGCCTCACCCTGAATTCCAAGGTGCGAAGTATGGCAATATGCATATGTACTTCGAGGGATTGATTGAGAAGTATTTGATTAAAACATCTGCCGATAATCATGTCGGTTGCACTTGCTAAGGAGAAATTAAATGTTCTTTGCTGTTGGTATCTTTGCTTTGTTTGTTTGTTTCGCTATTGAAACTATGTTCGACCCCGATCCTTTGTATAACCCTCGTTTGACTAACTTTCTTGAGGGTGTTCAGTGGGTGGCTTTCATCTCTGTGATGATTAGCCTGATGAACTTTGGTTTCTATAACATGATGTAAACCATGATAGCACCTGTCGCTCCTCCTCCGCCACCTGTCTGGCCATTCCCTGCTCATCCAAACTATCGAGACCCTATCCATGTCAAAATTGTGCGTCATCCACCCAAAGCGTTGCCGTGAATCAGCTGAGTTGTTGGCCAAACATCTAGGATGCAATGTTGATAATCCTTATCGTTCTGAGCGATCAGACTATAGTAAATACGAATTAGTATTGAACTATGGTGTGGCTAAGGACATTAAAGGATTGTGCATTAACAAGCCAAAAGCTGTTGCAACGTGTAAAGATAAGTTTGCCACTTTTGAGATACTGCGTAAAGCAAAAGTACCTATCCCTGGATATACAACCACCAAGGTTCTTGTTGGGGAGCACGGTCTCGAAGGCACTGTTGTTTGCCATACCGAAAAAGAAGGTATGCAGAACAAAGGTATTGTGTATATCGAACCCGGTGATGACATTCCTGATGCATACTTGTACACTGCGTATTTCCATCACAAGCGGGAGTATCGTGTAGTTGTATTCATGGGTAAGGTTATCGGTCACTACTCAAAGGTAGAGATTGAACCCGGAGAGTGGGGTTTGATGGAGCTTACTGATCGTAACTTTCAAGACATTGACAAGGCCTGTATCAAAGCTGCTAAGGCTTTGGATATCGACTATGTTGGTTTCGATGTGGTTGCACAGTCTCGTTCTAACTTCCGTATCTTGGAAGCCAACTCTGGCCCTATCCTGACTGAGAAATCAGCTCAGTATATTAAGAAGTTCTTTAACAAGTGAGGTAGTCATGAGTAAACATGATAAACCGGTAGTAGATTTTATGGGACGTGCTGTATTCGTACATCGAACAGCAACTGATCCATTGACTATTGCTGAGTATGGAGATCAACTGGATGAAGATAATGGATACGAGTTTGCAAAAGTGTATGCAATGAATCATCCAATCCTTGGTATGACTGATGTTCGTACATCTATCGTCATCAAGAAAAACCCTGATGGTTCATTTGAAACACTGAACACCATCTACAAACCTGTTAAGGAAGATGAATTTGTAACAGAACCAGTTTAAAATCAATCGTTTAATAATTCAATCGAGAACATCCTATGTGTGGACACGTTGGCGTGGTCGGCCCAATGACCTTTACCGAAGAAAAGATTTTCAATCAGATGCTTGTGTTTGACAGTGTACGTGGTACTGACAGTACTGGTATTGCTGTTATCCCCCGTATCGGAGAGGTTAAAATTGCTAAAGAACTTGGTGATCCTTATTTATTGTTTGATACTAAGCGCCACACTAAGGCAATGTCTGGCACACAAAGGGGCATCATCGGACACAACCGATACGCTACCGTGGGTAATGTATCCAACAAGAACGCTCATCCATTCGAGTTTACCACTCTCGTTGGTGCCCACAACGGCACATTGACAAGTAAGTGGAAGCTTGAAGACGCTAAAGACTTTACTGTTGACAGCGAAAACTTGTTTCATCACATTGACAAGATGGGTCTGAAACATGCATTGGGTTACATGGCAGGTGCATGGGCGTTGGTATGGTGGGATAAGATTAATGAAACCATTAACTTCCTACGTAACAAAGAGCGTCCCCTGTATTGGGCTATGACTGAGGATAATAAGTTCATGTATTGGGCATCCGAGCCATGGATGATTACAGCTGCTCTCAATCGTAACAATGTTAAATGCACAGAACCACAATTGTTCAAGGAAGATGTGCATTACAGTATTCCAGTAGATCGTAACGGTGTGCTGGGTAAAGCTACTGCTCGTAATGCTCATGCTTCTTACACTCCTCCGGTGTTTATTCCACACACTCCTAGTACTAATACAGCTTGGAATATCCCAGCTAAGAATGACAATGTAGTGCCCATCACTACAGCTAAGGAGCCTGAAGGAAAAAAGAAGGGGGTGGTTCCCGAAACAACCAACGCAGCGACTTCAAGAAGTGGCTACGCCTTCACTAAAGGGGTACGTATCGAACTGCTGGAGTGTTGTTCAGACCGTAATGGTGCTCCTTACTTTGCATGTTTTGACGACAGTATGCCATCTGCGAACATCCGCCTTTATTATCAGCCTAAGAAAGTGGATTCTCCTAATAAGATGTTGGGTGAAGAGATTTTCGTTGACATCGGTGAAATGAAGATTGATGGTAGTGACGGAATGTACTACAAAGTTGTCGGCTCTAGTGTTGATTGGGATAGCGCTCCTTGGTGTGAGCCTGTTGATGATGCTGTATATCCTGGTCATGATGGTACAGCATACAACATGAACGATTGGATTGGTAAGTATGGTGACTGTGTTTGGTGCAGCTCGTCTATCTTACCAACCGATAAACATGCATTGACTACCGAAGGTCAATGTCTTTGCTCTGGTTGCGTAAGCGATCCAGAAATTACTGAGTATGTGCAATTGGTGGGAGGTGTGCGTAACTAATGTTGTAACTATCCTGTTCTAATTTCTTTTTCTTTATCGAGGTTAATATGAAATTTCTTGTGGGCTGTGACCCTGAAGTGTTTGTCAAGCAAAATGGTGTGTTCAAATCAGCATATGGTTTGATCAAAGGGGATAAGAAGAATCCTCAGAAGGTTAATCGAGGCGCTGTTCAAGTGGACGGTATGGCTCTCGAATTCAACATTGATCCTGCTGCCTCAGAGGATGAGTTTTGCATTAACGTGCAAGATGTGTTTAACACAATGAAACTCATGGTGCCTGAGTACGAAGTAGTGACTGTACCTGTCGCACACTTTGACAAAGACTACATCATCAACCAACCACCTGAAGCTTTGGAACTGGGTTGCGATCCAGATTATAACGCTTGGCATGGCCTTGTTAACGTCAAGCCTAATGCTGACCGTCCTATGCGTACTGCATCCGGTCATGTACATATTGGCTGGACTAACAATGCTGACCCTAATGACCCTGCTCACATCTCTATGGCTCAAGCTGCTGTGAAGCAAATGGATTTCTATCTGGGTCTCCCAAGCTTGGCGTATGACGAGGATACAGAACGTCGTGAGATGTACGGTAAAGCAGGTTGCTGCCGCTACAAGCCCTATGGTGTCGAGTATCGCACATTGTCCAATGTTTGGCTTAAGAGTGAAGCATTGATGCGTTGGGTCTTCCGTAACACAACCAAGGGCATGGAAGAACTGGTCAAGGGTAATGCACTGTTCAACAAGTATGGTGACATTCAAGCTATCATTAACAACAGCGATAAGAAAGAAGCAATGAAGATTGTTAAAGCAGAGAAGATCGAGGTGTGCTATGGCTGAGTTATCTATTGCTGATATCGATCAACTGTACAACAAATCCATTATCTTGTATAAGGGTCGCCCTTCCAAGGTTATAGGTGTCAGTCGTGATGGTAATCTCAACGTCCTCACATTGGCCAATGGTCGTAAGAATGTAGTTAAGTTTGTGAAAGCTGATTTCAAACCTATTACAGGACGTATCGGCTTTATCAATCATAACGGTCATGCGTTCTATGCATATCGTACACCAATGCGACGTTATAGCATTGGGTTGACAAATCAGAATACATCCATTCGTTACCTTGTTGGTCACCAGAATCTGGCGTACAAGGCTATGGACAAGGTTGTTATGATGGATTCGGTCGCATGGGATTCAGCATTGACTAATGACTATCCATCGTTCAAAGATGCAATTCGTATTGCTAAAGATTTGAACGGTAGTTGTGCATTCGACAAACAGTTTGCTATTGATTTCCAACGCAATATTTTCTACAAGCACATATGTGTAGGTGTATTGCCAGTGCGGGCTAGTACTATAGCACGTATTGAGTTTAACCCTGGGTTTGATTTTCTCCAAGTTCTTTTAGAGCCAAACTATGAAAAAACTGTACGAACTTTTGAAGCTGCCTAATAAGCACGATGGTGACTTCGGTATTGAGGTAGAGTGTGAGGGCGAGAACCTAGCTGTACCACCTGTTGATCTGTGGCGAACAGTTGACGACGGTTCTCTGCGAGGTGCTTTCCCTCATGGACGTGCTGAGTGGGTGCTAAGTGCTCCTATGAAGCTACAACAAGCAGAGAAAGCTATTAGTGATCTCCGTGCTTGGCAGGATGCCAACAACGCTAAGATGAACTTCTCGTTCCGTACTAGCGTCCATGTGCATATGAATGTTCAACATCTGACACTCGATCAGTACTTGAACGTGGTCTATACATATCTCTTGCTTGAGAATGTATTGGTGCGTTATTGTGGCCCAGAGCGTATCGGTAACAGGTTCTGCCTTCGTACTCAAGATGCTGAGGGTATTACTGAAATGCTTCAGGATTTGTTTCGTAATGGTATTCCTGCATTGCGCCGTATCAACATGGAGCAAGCTAAGTATGCGTCAATCAACTTAGCAGCAACCAACTCATACGGTAGTCTTGAGTTTCGTGCCATGCAGGGTAATCTAGAAGTTGCTTACATTCATACATGGCTCCGTGCATTGCATAATCTTCGTACTTTCGCTATGAAGTACAAGAATCCACAGGCAATACATGATGCATTTGTTCGCAACGAACCATCACGATTCATGCAAGAAGTGTTGCAAGATACATATCAATTCTTCTCTTACGAAGACGAAGTGAATGATATGCGTCAAGCATTCTCCATTACACTGGATCTTCCATACGCTTATGTTAATGAAGATCAGCGTGCCCGTGAACGACAGGCTGAAATCCTTCGTCAAGAGGAAGAGCTGCGTAAGCGTTATGAACACGAAGCTATGCGTCTGCAACAGCAAATGGAACGAGCTATTGAGAATGTACGTAACAACAACGGGGACGCAGAGATGCCGATGAACCGTCAGGTGTGGCGTGTAGCTGAAGGATTGAATCCAGCAAGAGTTGTTTTTGACGACCTCGTGGCTCAACCTGCACCGCTGAGAGCTGTTATGGCTGCACCTCGCATCCGTCCTGTAAACCCACGTGAGAACTTTCCTGCATGAAGATTTACCCATACAACCAATACAGTAAATCAGCTAAGGCACTAGCCAAGGCTATGAACATCAGGCGCATCCGTCACACAGGTGTAAAGCCTGTGCATACGGATGTAGTTATTAACTGGGGTGCAGGACGTATTAAACGTAATATTGTAGCGTATTGCCTTAATCAACCATATGCAGTTAAGGCAGCAGCAAACAAGCTACAGACGTTTAAAACGATTGATGGCCACTGCCCTACCCCTTACTACACACAGTCCAAGGAAGAGGCTTCTAAGTGGCTTGCTGAGGGTTCTATTGTGGTAGAACGACATACCCTTACTGGTCATAGCGGTGAGGGTATCCGTCTGGTACATAAGGACGATGAAGATCACGTACTCAGTGACGATGCTAAGCTGTATGTCAAGTACATCCCGAAGAAAAACGAATATCGTCTTCATGTATTCCGTGATGAGGTGTTCTTCGTTCAACGTAAAGCACGTAACAAAGATGTTCCTGATGGTGATATTAACTGGAAGGTGCGTAATCATGGCAACGGATTCATCTACGCTCACGAGGATGTAGATGTTACCGAGCAAGCAAAGCAGGCAGCTATCATGGCTGTCAAAGTGCTAGGTCTTGACTTCGGAGCCGTAGATATGATTTACAACGAGCGTAAGAATGCCTACTTCATCCTCGAAGTTAATACGGCTTGCGGTCTCGAAGGTACTACATTAGACAAATATGTAGAAATTTTTACAAAGTTTGGCGAGAATTACGCCAAGCAACGGTAATAGCTCTTTCCCACTGGAGGTAATATGCAATTTATTAAGGCTGCGTTGACTTTTTCTATAACATTTGGAGTAGTCTATCTGCTAGGTGTTTTTGTAACTACCGATTTTAATATCGGTAATTGGGAACCTGAAGGACGTTTTCTTGTAGCTGTAACAGGGGGTCTAGTAGGTTTATGCAGTATCCCTGCTGTGTTAGAGGAAGGATTTTAATATGAGTGGTATTTCAGAAATCGACATTCGAGACTTCAAAAGTCTTAATGTACGTCAAGCACGTATTAAGCTTGACAAGGCTGTAGGCGAGCCAGATGTACTTACATATGGCCAGATGGATGCTATTGCATTCCTTGAGGAGTTTTTCTCTCAAATCGAAAAGATGCAAAATAAAGCATTGAAGCAAGTTCCCTCCCTCTTTAAACGTAAGGAAACAACATGAGCAAATCAGGCGTTACAAACACATTGCAAGAATCTCTGATGCTGGAGCAGCAATTGAAAGCATCATACGACAGCTTCGATAAAGCTGAAACAGAACGAGATAAAGCATACTTTGCAGATACCATCGTGTCTATTAAGAAACGTATGTGTAAGCTTCCTAATTACAATGTGAACGGATTGATGAAGATTATGAAGTTCTTCAAGCCTTATCAGAGCGAGGGTTCTGGATATGCAAAGCAAGCAAACTGAAGCTCTGAAGAAAGTTCTAACAGAGCTTTGTTGGTATGAAGAAGCAGGTCTTGGACGTATCTCTACTTGTGATGCTATCCACACTGCCCGCGAAGCCCTGGCAGAGCAGCCAGCACCTGTGCAGGAGCCGGTGACCGTCAAGCTCAAAGACGACTGGCGCACCGATGATTGGGGTAAACCCATCATCTACGACACGGTTGAGGTGGACGAAGTTACCGGCGCACTGACCGGCGATGAGGGTGAAGAAGATTCACTGACCGTGCTGAACAGCATGGTTCGTTATGTCAGCAATGTGTGGCCGGGTAAGACCGCCTTGCAGGTGCTGATCGAATGCGAGGAGGCCATGATTGCCACCCCACCCTCAGCACCAGAGAAAGGCCAGTCATGAGCGAAGAATATTCAGTCGGATACTCTGAGGGCTATCAGGCCGGGTGGAACGCAGCTATGGATGCCACCCCACCCGCACAGCCAGCCGTGCCGCTGACGGATGAGCAGCAGATTGCAGAGGCTTTGCGACAGCATGGTTTGACATTGGTAAAAACATCCAATGGATACGCCGTACTGAGGCTTGGCCAAATTGACGCCCACGGCATAGGAGAAGAACACATGAAACTCAAATGGCAACAAGCCCCCGTTAAAACACAATGGGGCGATGAAATGGTGGTGGCAAGTGTCGCCATCGACAAAGACAACACCGTTTGTTTGTACTGCGAGCGTGACCAAACACCAAAGGTTGATGCCATGTTTGCACAGCGCACATGGGTTGGGCTGACACATGAAGAAAAACAAAAGTTGATGTGGATATTCGATCAACCTAATGTGATATTCAAACACTTTAAATACATGGAAGCCATCGAAGCCAAACTCAAAGAGAAGAACAATGTATAATCCATTCAAGCCGCATATAGTTCAATTTGCGAATGGTTCTTTCGGGCTAAGAAAGAGAGAGTTCTGGACAGGATGGGTGTACTATTCACAAACAGGACAACACCACTGGTGGTATCTTGAGGAGTATGTAATGATCTATGCTACTGTACCATCTCGTGATAAACTTAGGTGGCCGATAGGGAAAGGAAAACGTATTGTCTAAATGTGTGGAAAAACTTCCTCACCGTACTGACAAATGCAATTCAGCTAATGGGTTGCAGGTGTTTGATAAAGGAGATGGTACATACGATGGATTCTGCTTCTCATGTGGAACGTATGTAGCCAACCCTTATCACGATAAACCTGCAAACTATAAGCCTCAATCTATTGCCAAGAGCAAGGAAGAAATTCAAGCTGAGATCGAAGAAGTGTCTGCGTACAAAACCGTAGACCTTCCAGAGCGTAAGCTAAAGAAAGACTATCTTGAATACTTTGGTGTTAAGATTGGATTGTCTGAGACAGATGGTGAGACACCAGTAACTCATTATTACCCGTATTACATCGGTGATGAGTTGATTGGATATAAGGTGAGACTGATCGAGAATAAGCGTATGTGGGCCATTGGCTCCACCAAGGGCGCTGACTTCTTCGGTTGGCAACAAGCCATTCAAACGGGAGGAAAAAAGTTATTCATCACCGAAGGAGAGTGTGATGCGGTAGCACTATTTCAAATCTTCAAGGAGCATAACAAAGGGACACAATATGCAGATTACAACCCTGCTGTAGTATCTCTAAGTAACGGCTCAGGTGGAGCGTCTAAGCAATTTGCTAAGATGCTTCCAGAAATCCGAAAACACTTCAAGGAAATCATTCTTGTATTCGACAATGATGCTCCAGGTAAGAAAGCTGTAGATGACGTACTCCGGATTGCTCCTGATGCGATGGTTGCAACTCTGCCCTCTAAAGATGCCAATCAGTGCATCATCGATGGTCGTAATAAAGCGGCTTACAATGCCTGCCAGTTCAACGCCCAAAAGCCAAAGAACACTCGACTTGTTTCTGGCAACGATTTACACGAAGCAGGTAAAGAACCACCCACATTTGGTGTATCCTGGCCTTGGGAGCACATCACCAAGGCAACACGAGGTATTCGTCTCGGGGAAACAATTTACATCGGTGCAGGTCAGAAGCAGGGTAAGTCAGAAATCGTTAACACCCTTGCAGCACACTTTATTAAGGAACATGGATGGAAAGTCTTTCTTGTTAAGCCTGAAGAGAGCAACAAAAAGACATACAAACTCGTTGCAGGTAAACTGGTAGGTAAGTTCTTTCACGACCCTACTAAGCCATTTGATGATGATGCATACGATAAAGCTGGTGAGGTGTTACATGATCGGCTGTTCATGCTTAATTTGTATCAACACGTAGGTTTTGATACACTTAAGACTGACATTCGAGCAGCTGCATCTGAAGGCTGTAAGGTAATCATCATCGATCCAATTACCAACCTAACTAACGGAATGGATGCTGCTAGTGCAAACGTCAAGCTTCAAGAAATTGCTCAAGAGCTGTCTGCTATGGCCCTTGACCTTAATGTGGTTATCTTTATTTTCTGCCACCTTCGTAATCCTGATTCTGGCCCTCCTCATGAGCGAGGTGGTGAAGTATTGTCTAGCCAGTTTGCTGGGTCTCGTGCTATGGCTCGCTCGTGCAACCTCATGCTCGGACTTGAAGGTAATCGAGATCCAAATCTACCAGCTGAAGAACGGAATCTACGAACTCTAGTATTACTGGAAGATCGTGAGTTCGGTGAGACAGGTCGCTATAAACTCTATTGGGATAACTCAACAGGTCTCTTTAACGAAATCAATTAATATGTATCAATTCATCGAGAACCATTACATCAACAATCGACAACGATTGATCAAACGGATGACATTCCGTGCTGGCACACCACAAGCAGCTGAGGACATTGTCCAGACAGCGTATGAGCGTGCTCTGCGTTACCATCAAAGCTGTGATCGAACTCGATTTGATCAATGGTTTTCGATGTTAATGAACAATGCCCTTCGTGATATGAAGAACGAAGAGAAAGGCTATTCTAACATTGAGATCACTGAGGAAGAAGCTGAAAGCTTAAGCTGTCCTCATTATCCAGAACGCATCATGGCTGAAATCTATGAGCTTCTTGACACTAAGAGTGAAACTCAGATTGAAGTCTTATCCCTTCACTTAAAGCAAGGTTATCGTGCTATCGACATTGCTCGATTGACAGATCATTCTTACTCTAAGTGTCATCATATTATTGAACGATTTCGTAACGAGCTAAAGGATTTATATAGTGAGTGATACACTTGTACAACGGCTTCGTATTCGATCACAGATTCGCAGACAAATTCCTGGACGTAAATCTGTAGAAGAAGGTAAGCCCGATCGTATTGCGGATATTCTGGACGAGGCGGCTAACGAGATTGAACGATTAGAGAAACTGCTCAATGAGAATCGGGTTCTTTGACATAGAGGCCAATGGTCTCCTTGATTCTGTAACCAAAATGCATTGTGCTGTTATTAAGTCACAACAGGACGGTGTACGTAAATTCTGGCCTTGGCCGGGTAATGACTATGTTAAACAGTTTCTTGAGTATCTTGATTCGTTTGATGTATTGATTGCTCATAACGGAATTGGTTATGACTTCCCTGTTCTTAAGAAGCTATACGGATGGGAGTTTAAAGGTAAGAAGGTAGATACATTAATCATGTCTCGTCTTCTCAACCCTAAACGACTTACACCATTCAACGTAGTTGATAAGAAGGTTAGTCCACATTCTCTAGCAGCATGGGGTTATCGTGTTGGACGTGGTAAACCTGATCATGACGATTGGGAAAACTACTCCGAGGAGATGCTACATCGTTGCGCTGAAGATGTAGAGATTCTTGAGCTGGCTTACAATATGATGATGAAGGAAGCTAAGGAAAGCGGTAAATGGCGTAATGCCTTCCTGCTTTCTTTCGACCTATTCACATATCTCCAGCAGCAAGAAGAATACGGATGGCTTGTCGATCAAGAGCATATGCATAAATGTATACGCCAACTCACTAAGTGGATTGAACGTATCGATAAAGTCATCACACCATATCTACCAAAGATAATCGAAGTCAATGAACAAAAAATAAAAGGTGAATACAATTACATCAAAAAACCATTCCTCAAATCAGGGGAGTATTCCAAAAGCATTGTTGATTGGTGCGCTACTAATCATATCGATCCTAGCAGTAAGCCCGTTGCTGGTTGTTTTAGCCGGATTGATTTTCGGGTAACCAATCTAGACTCTGGTGCCGAGACTAAAGACTTCTTACTATCTCTAGGATGGGAACCACTAGAATGGAACACAAATGATGACGGCGAGCGAACTTCACCTAAGCTGTCTAAGGATGACCCTTTTGACGGAATTGAGTCAAAAATTGGAAAGCTTGTTGCCAAGCGTGTCCAATGTAGACAAAGGCGTGGAATTATTGAGGGTCTACTCACACTTGTTAGAGAAGACGGACGAATTGCGAGTGTCGTTAATACTCTTGCCGTCACAGGTAGAGCAACTCACCGCAACATCGTAAACATCCCTAAAGCCTCTAGCTTCTATGGTAAACAGATGCGAAGTATATTCACATCTAAGCCAGGATATGTCCTAGTAGGCACCGACTCAGCAGGGAATCAACTACGTCAACTAGCAGCACGGATGAACAATGAAAAGTACATCTATGCTATGGTGTCTGGAAACAAAGAAGATGGCACTGATCCTCACACCCTCACCAAAGTCGCTGGAGACCTTGAATCCCGTGACATTGCAAAGAACGTTATGTATTGTTTGCTCTTCGGAGGAGGAGACACAAAACTTGCAAAGACTGCTAAGAAGCCTACAGGCTCTGGAGCAGACCTCAGGGATAAATTATACCGAGGTCTTGACGGACTTGGTGAACTCATGGCGAGACTAACTAAGGAATGGAGAAGCACAGCACGACAGAGGTATAATCAACAATTCAAACGAATGGAGTACTTTGACGGTACAATTACAGGTCTTGATGGCCGACCAATCAAAGTTCCGTCTGAGCATCAATTGCTAGTGTATCTGCTACAATCTGATGAAGCCATTCACATGGCACGAGCTTATGTCATCTTGTGTCAAAAGCTTGCTGAGAAGTATGTATGGGGTGTGGACTACGGCGTTGTCTGTTGGTATCACGACGAGTACACTATCGAGTGCAGGGAAGAAATCAAAGAAGATGTTAAACGCATCTCCGAAGACGCTATTCGTCTAGCTGGCGAATATTACAATATCAAATGCCCTCATGCTGGTGAGGGAGCAATCGGTCGTAACTGGTACGACATTCACTAAGGAGTAAAATGGAAGAAGCAAAACAATCGATTACAATCACATTTCGAGGTGACCCAATCCCGACACAATTCAATGACATTGTAGCCTATCAGCTAGGCTCAGGATTCATCGGTATCCAAACTAAAGAAGGTAAGATGTACATCTATCCATCTGACCGAGTCGAACAAATCATTTATACACAGGAGTAATTAATAATGGGTCTTAACGCTAAAAAAGTTGGTGGTAACGGTGGTGGTAACAAAGTGCCACAAGCAAACATTGAGCCGGGTACATACCCTGCACGACTTGTACAGATTCTAGACTTGGGCTTGCAAGCTCAGCGTCCATATCAAGGCAAGGATAAGCCACCTGCACAAGAGATTATGTTGACGTATGAGTTGGTAGATACATTCATGCTTGACGAGAATGGTGAAGAGCTGACAGACAAACCACGTTGGATTTCTGAGACATTGCCTTTCTATGGCTTGTTTGCAGATAAGGCTAAGAGCACACAGCGTTACAACGCTATCGATCCTACAGGTGAGTTTGACGGTGACTTCACAAAAGCTATCGGTCAACCGATCAATGTGACAGTAGTGAATAACGCAGTTGGAGACAAGGTTTATGACAACATTGCAACTATCTCTGCTATGCGTCCTCGTGATGCTGACAAATGCCCAGAGCTGGTCAATCCTTCCAAGTTGTTTGACTTGGATAATCCAGACCTCGAAGTGTTCAATTCTCTGCCTGAATGGTTGCGCGACAAGATCAAAGCCAATTTGAACTTCAAGGGCAGTGCTCTGGAACAACTGCTCGGTGGTGCTCCTAAAGCAGCTCCTGCTAAAGCAGCTAAGGCTAAGCCAGCCCCTGAACCAGTAGATCCTCCTGATGCCGAAGACGCTCCCTACTGATGCAATGTCTTATCGATGCTGACGTTCTGGTGTATGAAGTTGGCTTCGCATCGGAGACTGGCTGGCAACAAGCCGGTTTCCCTCCCTTCGATTATGTAGCTGAATTGCTAGACAATCGTATTGCTAACATCGTAGCAATTGCTGGTGACGCAGATGGTAAGGGTGAGCTATCATCCCCAATCCTCTACATCACTGGCAAGGGTAATTTCAGATATGAAATTGCAAAGCGTACTCCTTACAAAGAGCGAGCAGGTAACAAGCCTTGGCATTACAAGAATATCAAGGCATACATGAAGGCAAAATACAATGTCATCGAATCAGAAGGAATGGAAGCAGATGACCTTATGGCCATCGAGCAATCCAAAAGACCTAGCGAAACCATCATATGCACCCGTGATAAAGACCTTAGACAAGTCCCAGGGTGGCACTACGGATGGGAGCTTGGACACCAGCCTCAATTCGGCCCGATGCTGGTTGTCAATGATGGACACATTGCTCTATCGACAGACCGCAAATCAATTAAAGGATATGGTCAACGATTCTTCTACTCCCAATGCTTGACAGGTGACAGGGTAGATAGTATCCCTGGACTGGATGGATGTGGGCCTGTTAAAGCCCTTGAAATCCTAGATGGGGCAGAGACATTAGAAGAATGTTTTAAGCGTGTCCTAGAGGCTTATAGGGCCGTCTATGAGGATAGGGCAGAAGAAGAACTATTAGAACAAGGGAGATTATTGTGGATGACAAGGGAGCTAACTCCGGAGGGGAAGCCAGTGATGTGGACATTCCCAAACATCAATTAGAAATTGAATGGCTGTATGATTCGTATGACTGTGAAGTATGTGGTCCATCCGATGCACAAGGGGCAATTGTACGGCTAGATGGTAAGGTGGTAATTGAGTTAATCCCTAATGCTCATTGTTACTCTTCTGAAACGTATGATGATAATTCAGTATATGCAACAATCTTCAATATGTTTAATATTGAATTGTCATTTGCTGAATCTGTTATACGTCCAGGTTATGAAGAAGTAGAAGGGGACGATGATGATGACGAGGCAGTTTAACGACGGTCAATGGACACAGGCTAGGTTTAATTCATTCGTTAAGAGTGCATTACGTTCAGCCTCACAACGATGGCCGCCTAAATATTCTTGCCTATCTCAAGCATGTGTAGGTCAAAAGATTAATCCTAAATCAGGACGCTTAGCTAAGCATTACACATGCAAAGCTTGCTCTAATGACTTCCCTGCTAAAGAAGTGCAAGTCGATCACATCAATCCAATTATTGATCCTATAGCGGGATTCACTACATGGGATGATGTAGTTAACAATATGTTTTGTGAACAAGATAACTTACAGGTTCTCTGTACCACTTGTCATAAAGCAAAAACCAAAGAAGAAAAAGAAAGAAAAACTATTAATGCAAAATCAAAATGAATTCAAAGGCTTCTCACTCTTTAACGATATCGAAGACATTGTTCTTCGTACACGTAATCGTTCTGTTGTAATGGCTAACATGGCAGAAGATCACATGGACCGTAAAACCAAACGTGTCAATCCAAAGGGTGCAGCATTGATTCTGAATTACTTCTCGTTCATCAAGCCTGAGGAGCGTGATGCAGCTAAGGAAGTTTTCAAGAAGGATATGGAGAGCCGTGGATTCGCACTCACTGCGTGAGAACGCATTCAAATCACTAATGGAACGAGTTATGCTTACTGGCGTTAAGAACGACCAAGAAAAACCAATGCTCAACCTCCTCGACGCTCAGGCGTTGGAGGGGTTGGCAGCAGTATTAACATTCGGAGCTAAGAAATATGCGGCAGACAACTGGCGAGGAGGGATTAATAATTCTCGTCTGGTGGCTTCTCTTCTACGTCATCTTTTTGCGATTATGCGAGGAGAGATGGTGGACCCGGAATCAGGTCTTCCTCATATTGATCACGTTGGCTGTAATTGGATGTTCCTCTCTAACAACTTGAAGAATCGTCCCGACTTGAACGATTCATATTTTGCACCAAAGGAATAAATGAGTAAAGTTAAATTGATCTGGGCAACTCCTAACGGAGAAGAGCTGGTAGCTTACATGGCCCGTGTAAGTAATCCCGGTAATCAGAACAATCCAGAGACAGCTCCTAAGCTGTTGCAATACCTAGCACGTAACAAGCATTGGTCTCCATTCGAGATGGTAAATGCGTGTATCGAGATTGAAACAACTCGGGACATTGCTCGTCAAATCCTTCGTCATCGTAGCTTCTCCTTCCAAGAGTTCAGTCAACGATATGCCGAAGTGAATATGTTCGACACTCGTGAGGCACGTCTTCAGGATACAAAGAATCGACAGAACAGTATTCCTGTTCAAGATCGAGAGCTTGAGGAGATGTGGCAAGAGAAACAGAAACAGATTATCCGTCAATCTACAGAGGCATACCAGTGGGCACTGTCTAACGGTATTGCTAAAGAACAAGCTCGTAGTGTCCTTCCAGAAGGTAACACCATGAGTCGTATGTATATGAACGGTACTGTGCGTAGCTGGTTGCACTATCTGCAAGTGCGACTTGATCCCTCTACACAGAAGGAACACCGCGAAGTAGCAGAGCAAGTCAAAGTTGCATTGATGCAACATTTCCCTAACATTTTGAAAGTAATCGAATAATGCGAATTGCTGTAATCCCTGATACCCAAGTCAAGCCCGGTGTAGATACAGAGTATCTGTACAATATTGGTGAGTACCTTGTAGAAAAGAAACCTGATGTTATCGTCCACCTGGGTGACCATTGGGACATGCCTAGCCTCAGCAGTTATGATGTGGGTAAACGACAGTTTGAAGGTCGTCGCTATAAGAACGATATCAAAGCTGGTAATGATGGTATGGAAGAGTTGCTGTCTCCTCTCCGTAGTTATAACAAACGTGCTATGGCTAACCACAAGCCCCGTTACCGCCCTGAAATGCACTTCCTGATGGGTAACCATGAGAATCGTATTAATCGCGCTGTAGACAACGATGCTAAGCTTGAAGGTGCATTAGGTGTACAGGATCTTCATCTTGATGATTGGAATGTTCATGACTTTCTGGATGTTGCTATTATCGGAGGTATTGCTTTTAGTCATTACTTTGTTACTGGTGTGGCTGGTCGTCCAGCTGCTACTGCAAATGCTCAGCTGAACAAGAAGCACATGAGCTGTATTGCAGGTCATCAACAAGGGTTGCAGATTGCTACAGCACACCGAGCTGATGGTCAACGCCTTACATCTATTATCGCAGGTTCTTGTTACGAACACAACGAAGACTATCTGGGAGCACAAGGTAATAAACACTGGCGTGGTTTCCTGATGCTTCATGAAGTTCATGATGGTCAGTTTGACTTGATGCCTGTATCTTTGGACTATTTGAATAAGAAGTATAAATGACAAATAAAATTATGGAAGCAGCCGCAGAGCTGCAATACCAATGCCACTCCCAAGCTCGTGATGCAGGGTGGTGGCACGACATTGCTACAGGTAAGAGTGTGACAGATAATCCTCTTGCCTTCAGTAATAAACTAATGCTCGTTGTCTCTGAGTTATCCGAGGCAATGGAAGCTGATCGTAAAGGACTGATGGATGACAAACTTCCTTACATGGATGGGCGAGTTGTCGAACTGGCCGACGCTGTTATTCGTATTTTCGATATGGCTGGCGGGTTCGGTATGGATTTGCCTAAGGCTATTGCTCACAAGATGGAGTATAATGCTAGTCGATCAGATCACAAGAAAGAAAACCGACTCGGTATCGGTGGTAAAGCTTATTAAATAGGAAGTAAATCATGCCTGAAGAAACAGTTACAATCTCTACAGAAGAGTATGATGACCTTCTAGATTCTCAACTATTCTTAAACTGCTTAGAAAACGCAGGAGTAGATAATTGGGAAGGTTACGAATTCGCACAAGAAGAATATAATTCACAGAAAGATTAAATGACAGAAAACATCCAATCCCTCCGTTCACAGCTCCTCCTGCGCCGTACCTACAATCGCCCTTTGGACGAAGCAGGTAAGGTATTTGAAACTTTCGAACAAACAGTAGACCGTGTTATCGGTCATCAACGATGGTTGTGGGAACGGGCAGCTAACAATAATCCACCTGGGTACGATGAACTTGAAGAACTCCGACAGCTCATGCTTGAGCGCAAAGTGCTTATGTCAGGACGGACACTGTGGCTGGGTGGTACGGATGTGGCAAAACGCCGTGAAGCATCCCAATTTAACTGCTCGTTCACTAATGTGGAAACAGTCTATGACGTTGTTGATGTCCTCTGGCTGCTCATGCAAGGATGCGGTGTTGGCTTTCGACCAATCGTTGGACAACTCACTGGCTTCCAAAAACCCATTGAAGAACTAGAAATTATTCGTAGCACAAGGACAGATAAGAATGGAGAGCAAGGTAACACAGAAACCTTTGAAGACGGTGTGTGGACAATCCGGGTTGGTGACTCAGCAGAAGCCTGGAGCAAGTCAGTCGGTAAGCTGGTGTCTCATAAGTTTCCCGCCCGTAAACTTGTACTCGATTTCTCGCAGATTCGCCCTGCTGGTGAAAGGTTAAAAGGATATGGTTGGATTAGTAGCGGTGACGAATCTATATCGAAAGCTTACGAAGCGATTTTTAAAATCCTTAATCGTCGTAGCGGTAGCTTGCTTACTCGTATCGACATTCTTGACGTTGTCAATTGGTTGGGTACTGTCCTTTCTTCACGCCGTTCAGCTGAAATTGCTCTGTTCGAGTATGGAGAAGATGAATGGGAAGAGTTTGCGGTAGCCAAGAATAACTGGTGGGAAAATAATATTCAACGAGCACAGTCTAATAACAGCTTGTTGTTTAATCATAAACCCACTAAAGATCAACTGGCTGACATTATCAAGCTGATGGTGGATGCTGGTGGTAGTGAGCCTGGATTTATTAACGGTGTAGCAGCTCGTAAGCGTGCTCCGTGGTTCAAGGGTGTTAACCCCTGTGCTGAGATTCTTCTCGGCAATAAATCATTCTGTAACCTAACTGAGGTTGATATTGCAAAATTCAAAGGTGACTCTGCAGGACTTCGTCGAGCTGTCCATCTTGCCGCACGTGCCAACTACCGACAAACCTGTGTTAATCTGCTGGATGGTATTCTACAAGAAGCCTGGCACCTTAACAATGAATTCCTGCGACTTTGTGGGGTCGGCCTTACAGGTATCGTTCGACGGCCAGACTTGGGAGCATACGACTACCAAGAGCTTCAACGAACCGCTACTTCAGGGGCTTACTCAATGGCTGATGAGCTTGGGACTCCAAGACCTAAAAATGTCACAACAATCAAGCCCAGCGGGACACTTAGTAAGGTCATGGACACTACAGAAGGCGTCCACAAGCCACTAGGTAAGTACATCTTTAACAATGTCAACTTCGGTAAGTTTGATCCCTTGGTGCCTCTGTGTCGTGCAGCTGGCTACAAAGTGATTGATAACCCTACTGATCCCTCAGCTGTATTGATTACGTTCCCTATTAAATGGGATGATGTACCGTTCGATAAGTTCGAGAAAGATGGTAAGGTACTGGAGGTGAACCAAGAGAGTGCTATTGCTCAATTGGAACGCTATAAGATGTTGATGGAAAACTGGTGCCAGCAGAACGTATCTGCTACAATCAGTTATGCACCGGAGGAAGCAGATGGGATTGTGGAGTGGTTATATACTAATTGGGATAGTTATGTCGGAGTTTCTTTCCTGTTTCGGGCTGATCCCACTAAAACAGCAAAAGACCTCGGATACCTCTATCTCCCCCAAGAAGTCGTAACGAAGGAAGAGTATGATGGATATGTTGCTCGTATTCAGCCTATTGAGTTGGATAAGTCCAATGACATTGATGCTGAGCTGGAAGATGACTGCACTACAGGTCACTGCCCAATTCGATAAGGAGATATATGGCTGACATTATTTATTCCCAACCACATTGCCCTGGGTGTACCCAGCTCAAGATGAAGTATACGCAAGAAGGTAAGGCGTATACAGAAATCATTATCGGTGAAGATATTTCGGTATCTGAGTTCCGAGAGAAGTATCCCCATGTACGAGCTGTTCCTTTCGTTGTCCCTGACGTAAAAGAATAAGCCAAAAAAAAAGCCCCTAGATTCCAAGGATTTATTCCAAGGAGCCTAGGGGCTTTCTTATTTCAGCGTTCGTATTCCAAAATGATGGACTTACACAAAGCACTGCGTACAATATCTTGAGGGAAGAACTCTACAGTTTCAATCTCAGGAATAAACTTCAGGCGTTCGATAGTGTTCATCAAGCCTGAATCTGGAATGTCAACTTGACGACTATCTCCAGAGAAGATCACTTTAGTACCTTCACCAATACGAGTAAGGAGCAGTTTAAACTCCTTATCTGTCATGTTCTGGCACTCGTCAACAAGAACAATAGCATTGTCAAACGTTGCTCCTCGCATAAAGCCGAGAGGCTTAGGTTCAATTTGGCCACGTTTTCGGAATAGCTCATATAGAGACTTTCCAAACGCTCGAATAAATACTCCCTCGAATGGTTCCAAATACGGTGCATATTTTTCCTCTAGTTCACCTGGAAGAAAGCCCATAGAACGGCTTGCTTCAACGTTGGGACGTGTAACAATGATTTTGTTAATCTCTCGGTAGAAAAGCTTCTCCGCTGCGTATGAAGCTGCTACATAGGTTTTCCCTGTGCCAGCGCTACCAATACCAAACACCACATCGCTTCTTTCGATAGCCTCCAGATAGAGTTGCTGAGCCAGATTCTTAGGCGTTACCCCTTGGAATCGCTGGACTGGTTCAACTTCTTCTGTCACTTGCCGCTTACGTGCTGATTTTGTACTTGCCATGAATTGTGTCTTATTTAGATTTCTTTGGGGACGGCTTGGTCTTGCTCTTGGTTTTTGCTTTCTGTTTTGCCTCAACCGCATAGTAAACCGCCTTTGCTTTCTTTTTACCGTATTCTTTAACCATTGCTGCCATCATTGACTTGTTAACAGGCATTATTTACGCTTTCGTTTATCATGTTGATTCATAGCACGGTTTCTCGATTTAGACATAACACCGAGATTCTTTGCACTCTTGTCCGAAGTATTGTGGTTACGATGATCTACATCCTTACCATCACCCTTACGTACAGCCCCTTTGCGTTCCATAATCGCTCGTGCGTGATTACGTTCTGCTCGACGCTTCTTTTGCTCTTCTGAACTGTTATACTTACGTTGTCTAACAGAATCAGCAGACGCGCCTTTCTTATATTCACCCTTCTTTGCCATTACTCCTCCTTCATCTTCTTACGGAAAATTGACACCACCTCACCAACAGTCTTCGGTGTAGTATACTTACGGCCTTCTTTGTTGAGGAAGATGGGCTTGTTAGCCTTAACTACCGCTTCAGATACATACCGAGTCGCTGGTGTATTTGGATCAGCTTTAATCAAAGTAGCAGCATTAGCTGGTACAAAATGATACATATACATATCCGTATGCGTAGGTTCACGACCTAGTTCTCTACGAGCACGTTCCATGTTCTGTTCTGTAAATCCTTTCAGGACTACTTTCACTTTCTCTGGATTGTTTCGATCAGACAATGTATAATCTAGCTTTTGCTTAGAGACTTGTTCAAGCCATGTACCCTTGGTAAATTGAGCCAATCCTGTAGCAGAACTGGTCTTCGCTTTGGCAGTGGGATCACCACCGCTTTCAGCTACAATCAACTTGCTAGTATAGCCCTGCATGTCAAAGCCTTTAGGAGGGGCTACAGCAGCTTTGGGAGCTTCCTGAGGGGTAGCCCTAGGCTTCTCTGTCCAATCGCGTTCCCAGGGCATTTTAATGCTTCCTACAGCCTCTTTAACTGTATCCACAAGATTCATCACAGCTTGCTTGGGCTTTTCCATCCATTCCTGCTCCCAAGGTGCCTTAGGAGCTGGAGCATCATCTGGTTTAACAGGTTCTGCCATTATTTCACCTTAGTCCATGAGGATTCTGATTTAGCATCGCCGCCATTATAACGCATACCATCAACCACTTGACCGATCTCCAAACCGTTGTACTTAGAGAAGAACGAAGGGAGATAGATGTGTTTGTTTTCTTCCCAGAACTTAGCATAGTTGGTTGTACCTTCCATGTGAGCACCGATACGAATCAACTGATTTACAGCGTCTTGAGAAGTCTTCATTGATTGAATTGCTTCAGTCGCGTAACGAGCCTCTAAACCCTCGGTTGGTTTAGTTTTCAAATCAAACATAACACCAGAGCCATCAAACGAAACAGTGAAGTTGTCTTTATTCAAGGTCTTCATTGTCGGTTCGATCTTACCACCTGTAGCAGCACGGGCAGGAGTTAATCCAGTGTTACTAACAAAAGCATCGTTCAGTTTCTTCTCGACACCTTTGATAACTGTGGGTTCATACGTTAACTGGAAAGCACGATAAGCAGCAAGACGCTCCTGTGTACTCAATTGGTTTTCGGAAACCCACTTACCATACTCAGGAGAAGCAAAGAACGAAGCAGCTTCCTGTAGAGTCTTAGCACTAGCACCACGCCCAATTGTGTCAGATGTTTGTTTCAACACATGACGCACAGAACGATTAAGTTCATCCTTAGCGGTTGTATTGTCTGCATACTGACCATTAGTCAATGAGGTCATGCTTGACTTCAAGAACTTGAAAGTGTCTTTTTCGACTTCTGGATTACCAACAACAGCGGGTACGTAAGCACCGCTATCTGGATCGTTAGCAAACATCTTAGTGATTGTCTGAGCTACAGCGGGTGTAGCACTCAACAACACTTGAGCGTTATTGCCGAACAGCTGAGAAATTGCAACTGTCTTAGCAGCTGTAGGATCTTGCATAGCAATAAGCTTTTGACGATTAACCAGTGTGTCCACTTGAGCTGTCAGATTAGCAAGGTTGGCCTTGGGGTCAACGAACTGTTCTGTCAACTTCTGAATGTCACCGAAGATGCTACGGTAGGGAGCAGCCAATTCGGGATTGGTACTCGCTGCTGATTGCAAAGACAGATTGATTGTGGTAAACCGTTCCATCAATCGGGCTTGTGCCGCTTCAGGAGCCATCCGGCCATTTCGTACAGCCTCACCGAGTGCCACACCAAATTCACGAACTGCAGAAAGTTGAGAACCTGCAATATCGTTAATAATGCGGATACTCGTCTGTTTAGTTTCTTGATCAGCAACACCACGGTCGTATGTCCCTTGAGCACGTTTCTCGGAATTGCGCTTAGTCAGATCTTCGAATTCAAGACGAGACCGTTGACTGACGGAGTATGCACGAAGTTGGGCATCTTCGGCTGTGGTGCTCATACCTGGGAAGAACTGATAACCAGCAGATTGAGCAGCTGTAATAGAACTCTTACGTAAATCAGCAGCTGTTTCAACTGCTTTCTCTGCTGTACCAAGTTCACTGAAGCCCTTCAAAGCAGTGGCTGCTTTACTGAAGTCCTCAATGTAGCCGGGTGTGTTAGTGGAATATTTCGTAAACAAAGCACGTGAACGAGCAGATGCTTCTTGTGGAGTAATAGAGCCAGTAGCTAAGGCATTATTCAAAGCACCTTGCTCTTGTACATACTTCCCCACAACAGCCTCTTTTGTCTGTTCAGCATTTGCTTTCATCATGCTCCGGATACCAGAGGTGATGACATCACCAACACCGGCCAGAGCACCAACCATACTGGTACTGACAACCCTCTCTTCTACAGGGGCTATAACCTGCGCCCCAGCCCCTTGCGGGGCAGAGAGTTGCGTAGCATTAACGCCAAAATCAGCCATATCTTAATCACCTTTCTGTTTACGAATATTTTCCATGTCGTCAATGCGTTGCATCAACAATTGTTTCTGCTCTTCTGGAACAGGCATTTGACGCACACTGTCACGTAAAGAAGAACCGTTAGGCAAGTTAATCGCCTTCATAATTTGAGTCATAAGCTGTAAGTTTTTATCTTGCAAGTCCAATGACAATTGCTTGTAGATAATATCTTGAGCAACTGGATCATCCTTATACTTACGCAAAGCAAAACTAGTAACCTTGGTAATGAACTTAACATCTGTGTTGCCACGCTCAAGCTCGGTCTGGTAATACCGCAATGCTTCTTTGTAAACAGAGAGCACTTCTTCCTTATGGGCTTTAGTGTTCTTAGAAGCTGCTTGAGAGGCCAAATATAAGTCACGTTGATTAGCAGAAGGGAAACCAAAAGCTTGCAGATACGCCTCAACAGGATGCGTATTAGAGTCAATCAGCTTACCATGCTTGTCATACGTCTTACCGGTTTCCAAAGCCAGATGTGCTTTAACAGCGTTGTTCCATCCAGAAGAAATCTTCAAGACTTCATTAATAACTGCCAAGGATTCCTGTGGAGTCTCATCGATATCCTCTTGCATACCGAAGAAACGAGCAACAGATGCAATAGCAGTCTGTGTACGCCCACCTTCTTTGAAGAAGAGCTGACCAGCAGGGCTGTTCATAATCATCTGAGAAGCACCACCAGTGAGCATAGCGTGGAAGAACTCACCCCATCCAGTCATGTCATGAGGAGCCAAGCTAGAGAAGTCAATATTAATGTCATCCGTATTAAACAGTTGACGCAAATAGTGATTCATCAGCATACTCTCTGCACCGTAGAGGAACATCTCACGAGAATTAGGATCGTCAGGGAGAATATCTCCACCCATCACAGCACTAATAGCGGCAGCACCGGGAACACCCCACATCACTGTATCCGCTACAACCAGACGAGCACGTGTAGCACGATCAAGCCTGCGGTTGGTTGCTTGTAACATAGCTTTATGAGGAACCTGCATAAACTGCAACAGCATAGCAGCGCTGTTCTGGTTATACGGCATATCCCCTGCAAAGTTCATATCATAGCTCAGAGCACGAATCTCAGAGTATGCCTCATCACGAACAGTAGCATCTGTCAGATCTTTACCTAAACGCTTGTAACGATCATACACAGCAGCTGAGTGAATCAAGTTGTTACCCATCTCACCCAAGTCAAAACCTACACGACGCATTGCGTTAGGCACAGCCATTGCAGTTCGTGTCAATTTACTACTAGAGTCAGCAGCTGAGAGTAGAGTACCTCGTACCAAGTTTTGTTTATCAACAGCAGCCATCAGACCACTCTCATCGATAAAGTCGGAAAAGTCTCGGGCTTCTTTAGACATTGGGCCTAAGGAACCAGATTTAACTCCCAAGTACTGACCCATCAATTTCTCTACACCACCGGTAGCCCATCCTGTAGGATTGTACGCAATGGTACGAATACCTTGGTGAGCTTGGACAATCCACTGACGTAACGGGTTGGTTCCGATATATGCAGCGAACACTGATCCCTTGCCGAAAGCAGATAAAGATGTATCGCTTGCCAGCAGAGCAGTTCGTTCAGCCCTTGCAATTCCTTTTTTACCTAGCATATCAGCCAAGCTCATCATACCGGCTTTGAATATATTATCCATGCCGTTAATGTATCCGTTCTCCAAATACCGAATGTATTCGTATGTAGTACGAGCATCAGCAACTTCGCTAGTAAATTGCATACCCTTACCACCAATATCACCCACAGAGTTCGGGAACTTAACACCACCCATACCATCCGACGGCATGAAGTCTTTGTATTGATTCAGGAATCGTGCCTTAGCTGCTTCCAGCATAGGACGGCTAATTGTACGACCAGCAATACTACGAGCAGCAGCAATAGCAGAGTCAACAGGGTTAACCACATAACTTCCATCACCCAACAGGTTCAATCCAGAAGCATCTTCCAGAAGCTTACCACGGTGACGTTGAGCAATACGTCCAGACGCTGAGTTAATGTCAAACCAGTCATCAGAGCTAGTACGCATTGTACGGTCATCAGCACGGACATTGTACACCATGTCAGGGTTCTGGCTACGCATACGCTCAGCAAATGCTTCAGCTTCTTTCGTATCACCAGCCACAGCTACAGCACGTCGCATACCATTAGCATCAATCTCATCTACAAAGCGAGGAGCTGTGTATTGGACTTGATAATAACCGTCACGATAGTTTAGAACTTGATCTGTATCGCGGATAGCACGGAGGTATTCACCAGAGTTGTTACGCACAATGACGTGTTCAACTGTATCGGCACCAAATGCTGTAGGACGACGCAGACGAGCTGCATAGCCACCTTTTTCGTAGATATCCTTCAGAGCATCAGGGCTGATGTTCAGCACCATGTCAGTGGTAGGATCGTATACACGATTAACACCTTGGTAACTAGCTAATGGACGAGCAAACACATCTGCATTAGGGGATACCAATCGCTGGAACCCTTGACCATTCAGTGTACGAACCAAGTCCAGATTCTCAAGATAGAAGTGACCATCCCAGTATTTACGCCAAGACGTAGCAGCATCAATCTCTGGTTGAGAGAAACCACGAGCTAACAAGTCAGTAGTATCAAGCTTAATCTCTTTGGCGTTAGCTTCACGGATATAAGCATTGACACGAGCCTGCTGAGCTTTACCCAGCCCGGTGTAAATGTCTGAAAACTCAGAAGCGAAGTTGAGCATCAGCTTTTCAAAGTTAGCTCCACGATCTGAGGATACAGAAGCAGCCCCGACATACGTTGGGTGCAGCATAGAAGCAGCATCCATAAGCAAACGAGCAGCACTGCCTTGACCATCACGATTCAACATAGGAATACGATCAAGCCAATTACGCTTCACATCGAAGATTTCCCAATTAGTAATGTCAGTAGGATCAAGCTCAGAGTTGGTCTCAACCCGAACCAGATAGTTACCCTCAACACCTTTTACATCTTCAAGCTTAACAGGGGTGTGGTCCAATCCATCTTTACGCAAGATGACAATCTCTTCAGGGAGGATACCTTGACCACGCAATGCGTAGAGAGCTTGGTTAAAGGCTTCTTCGGCGTTGGAGAATGCACCCTCAGGTGTACCATAGACCGCACTAATCTTGAACTGACTACCTTCCAATCGGAAAGAACCCATGTTCTCCATCAGATGCAAACCTTCAGCAGCAGCGAACTCGTTAACCTTGTTGGCACGAGCCATAGCTTTCTCACCCTTAGTGTACTCCAATGCACCAGAGCTTTGGGTAGCTCGTACAATGTCATCAGGTACATCCAGAGACTTACGCAGATTACGTTGCAAGTCAACAGGCTTAGAAACAACCTTACCAGACTCAGTTACTGCCTGCGGGAACACATCACCAGCAACTGCATCCATCTTAGTGGTGCCATACAGAGCTTCTGCAGGAGCATCACCATCAGCTTTAAACACAGCTTCAAACAAAGCTCGTGATTTCTCTGGGTTAGACTGCTGCATGATAGCAGCTGGGCTTGCAGGGTTGTATGTGGTAACAACACTTCGTACTTCAATACGACGAACCAAATCAGCAATAGGAGTGAGGGCACCTGGGCCATCAGCACGTGTTGATTTCAGTTGATCAATCTCTTTCTCAATTGCAGCAATGCGTTGAGCAGCTGTTGCAGCGTCACGATTAGAATTGACTTGCTGTTCAATACGACCAATACTAGAACTAATATCAGCATTGTTGTCAGCAATTCGTTTATTGGCTTCCTTCAGTGCTTCTTTATATGAAACACCTTGAGCTGATTGAATCTCCTTAGCAACAGACTTAACACTGTCTTTGCTGTCTGGAATCAGCTGAGAACGCAATGTAGCAATCTCATCATTCAATACACGGATTGTGCCACTCTCTGCAATATTACCAGCAGTGCCAAGTAGATCGGCTTTTTCAGCTTCCAGCTTGTTAATCAAATTCTGCTGGAATGTAGCAACACTGCCTTGGATTTCTTCATCTTTGCGAGGGCGAAGGGTGAAGATGCTCTCAGTGGTCGTTGCAGGGGCTGTAGAAGGGGCTACAGGAGCTTTTGGACCAGTAGTTGGTACTTGGGTAGCATCAGCAGCTTTAACGCCTTTAGCGGCTGTTTTACCGCTTCGTACAAAAGCACCAAGTCCTACAATATCCAACAGAACTGATACGTTGTCGATCCACTTATCAGTATTGCTATATCCATCTTCACTAAACACTTGCTGAGCCATTTGCATTTGAGCAAATTGGTTTTCGCTGGAGAAGATTACACCACTCTTTTTCGAGATAGAGTCCAGCAAAGAGCTAGTGAATACTTCACGTTCCGAAGGAGGGAGAGCACGAAGACGCTCTTGGAGGTCTTTGATCTTAGAGCCAGGGAGCAGAAAGCTCTTCACTGTACCCCAGATACTCTCTTTTGCTTTACGTTGATCTTCAGTAACTTTGGATACCGAAATACTTGTACCGAATGGAGACAACCACAATGCTGCTGTATCCGCAATAGTTGTGGCATTCTTCCAATCCAGAGAAGAAGTATGTGCGTTAACCAATCCCTGAACAACTTTATTAGTTTCATGGATCTCGTTAATCGCATCGGATACAGTCAGACGAGCACGTTCGTTATCTTCTGTTTCACCTCGACTACCCTGTGCAAGGGCGTTAGTCATAAGCTGTACAGAAGGCTCCTTTAGGAATGTGCTGTTATTGAAAGAATCAACAATAGCTTTCTTACGCTCGTATGGGATTGTAGGATCGGAAAGCACACTGGTCATGCTTTGCATATCCAGCTTACGGTTTTGCTCCGCAGCTTGGTTTTGCAAAGACTTAGTGATCTGATCGCCACCTGTTTCACCCTCAGCCACCATCAATTGATAATTTTCAACGGCTTTGTTAGGGTCTCCCGCCAAGAGAGAAGTACCAGCCGCCCGTGTCTTAACTGCAGACATAGGAGGAATGGCACTAGGCGCTTTCACGGGGTTAAAAATATCCAAATCGGTAGGCTCTTCAGGCGTACCCATCAAATCGTCTAGTGTTGCCATTTTAAATCTTTATTTAATTACTGGTGCAGGAGTTGATGGTTTAATAGCCTTCATAGCCATTCCTGGTCCACCCACCGCACTAAAAATACTAGTACTCAAGTTGAACATAGACATAGCGTCTTGAGACTCTAATGAAGCTAGGTTAGCTTGTGTGCCAAAATCAGCAGCAGTTTGACCAAGATCACTCAGTCGGCTTGCGGTTTGAAGACGGCCAAGATTAGTACCAATATTCGAACTAAGGGTTGTACTCAAACCACCCAAGGCACCGAATTCACCCGAGCTACCAGAAGCACCTGTGTTACTGGCTGCTTGCATGACACGTGCTCTACGAACTCGTTCTTCTCGGATTTGATTACGTCGTTCTGTTGTAGATGCTGATACGTTAGCGGCTTTCTGTTCAGACTGCATTTCACGTTGAACTGCTGCCTGTTGTTGCATTGCTTCTTTCTGTTCTGCTCGTGCTTCTTTAGCTTGAGAGTAAGACGCAACACCAACACCAACTGCGGCAACAGCAACTAAAGTTGTAATTGCTGCCATCAGTTACCCTTCCTAAATGCAATTTCTTTCATTTCAAATCCTCTTTTTTCTAAACTTTTTGTTGCTACAGGACTTCCTATAAGCAAACACATACTTGTTTCATCAGCTTGTTCTTGACCACATTTATCAAACGCATTTAACAAAAGTAGTCCCGAACGAGTGTTACGATGTTCCGGAAGAACGTACCAAAATACTTCTGAGAGAGATGTTAAACTAGGATTGAAAACATTAGGCAACAAGAGGCCACCTATGGCACCTGTGTATACATTACCTATTTTAGATACAAACGCCGTACCCTGATCTTTACCGATAGTAGCTAGATAACGTAACTGGGTCAGATTGATAAGCTCAGGACGTTTAACTTCATACCTGAGCATATCAACAGCCGCTATGTTTACAAACCAGTCAATGCTTTCATCTGATAAAGCTTCAACAGTGACTTTATGTAATTGAGTTTCCATTTAGTGCCAAGCTCCAACCGATCAAACGGCAATCTTTATTAGGCTCTGTTTCAAAATACAAACTGAATGCCTTACCTCGTCCACGAAGTTTATTACGTGAAGAGACAACTTCAAATCCAGTGTCATAGTCATCATCAGGACCACTAGGTGTATATTGTTTACGGTATCGATAAGCTTGCATCAAAGGGCTCCACTTATTCGATTGATAACCGTTGGCCCAATCCCACATAGTACGAATAAAACAGCTGGAAGGGCTTAGTGGATTCAGCTCTGCATCTACACCACTTTCTGTACGCAAGAAGTGTACAGTCAGGTATGGAGTCTGCTTATGAACTGAAGAATCATCAGCTGTATAGTCACCAGTCAACAGATACGCCTTAGCATCAACTCCAGCTCCATCAACTTGCTCCCAATCCTTAAAGAACGGGTTGTTGTAATATCCGAAAGTGTAATAAGGTACACCGCTTACAAGGACAATACACAAATAGCGAGATGATTGAATACCAGCTTGACGACCTGTGTTAGGGACGACTACCTGATCACCACTGGCAAACACTTCGTCATCCGATACTAGAACCAATGTGTTTCCGACACCCGATTGGAAAGGTGTAGACTTGAAAGCACTGATTACTTCAGCAGTGTTATTCTCAAGATTATAGATACGGTTAACGTAGAAAGCATTGATGGTTAGATCAAGGACAAGTTCCCTTGTGACAGAATCACCAGTGAAACGAGTACCCTCGTGATAAATCCATCGAATCTTTTTACCTACTGCATCATAGATGCCAATGGCTTTCTCTTTAGACGTGTTAGGAATAGATTCGTAAAACGTCTGAATTGTTGTCTGTGTAATGTTACTAGCACCATACTCACCAAATTGATCTTTACCAACAGCATAGATACCATCTTCAGACCAATAGAGTACTTTGCTAGAATCCTCGACAATACAACGAGTACCGAGAGAACCGAAAGCAGAGATACGTTGTGTTTTGTAGTTAGTAGCAGAGAACCCGTAATCACTACCACCTGAAATTGTCCATACACCATTCGTTGCAATCACAACCAAATGACTAGACAAGTTAATCAGAGAGATAATACGATCAACACCTGACAAGCGAACAAATCCACCATCAGTATCGACAATATCACTCGACTCTCGTGAAGTTGGATCACCTTCTTGGTAGCACTTTGTAATGTCAGGCGAACTCTTCACCAACTGAGAGAAGAATACGAAGTTAGACAGATCAGGGCTACGTTTATCACCGTTAACCACTGTCCCGTTAAAACCGGCGTAGAATACACGACCAGCAAACTCAGTTACAACGGTAGCACCACCCGACGAGTAGTCCGAAACTGTAGAGAGTGTTCCCAATGCCATAGCAGGGTATTTACTCTTGTTGGAGACTACAGCAGCAGATCGAGACTCACCACGACGCAGTGCATCAATGATGAAGTAACCACGAGGGGTTACAGTAGTAGCACCAAGCGTTTCAGCGTACAGGTTTGGATATACACGTTCGAAAGGGGTTTGAGTAGGAGATACTGGTTGGAACTGAAGTCCAGGCCAAACAGTTTCAGAGTTACTAGGATATACCCCCAGCGCTGATTGATAGATACTTACCGGATCGAGTACGGTTCCTGCACCATCTTTACGTGGGACACCCCAAGATTGATTGTACAGATTGTAATTATGAGCAGCACTCAAAGATCCAGGACGGAATGTAGAATCAGTCTCAGCAGCTGTGGCTACCTCAATACCCCATACATCCCGAACCTTTAGGGACTGATATGATGCAGTAAAGCCGGAACCTGTGTACTCAACAATAGCAATAGAGTCCGCACCCGCGGCTACAACCAGACGACCATCAATACTGGCAAAAGAATATTCAGTATTGGCAGGCAGAGAAGACAGTGTGATTGTCCCCTTATATCCGTCTTTCGACATCGATCCAACTTGCAAATCGAAGAAGGTGAGGATCTGTTGAACTTGTACTACCAAGAACACTGATCCCGAATCACCCTTCACGTTCTTCCATTCAAACGTAACAGGATCAAGATCTAGGAGGGATGAAAGACTGACCCCGAGAGGTCGTAATTGAGCTTCTTGCTCGTAATCCATTCCCAATCGACGATCACGTGTACCATCTCTATTAAGCTGGAAGTTCTCTTCATCAGAGGATGCCTCAGGAGGAAAGTTTACTGGACTTGCCTCTGTGATCAACCCTTTGATAAAGTTCTTAAATTCAATCTTTACTGACTTCTTTGGCATTCTCAGTTTCCTTCTTAGGCTTCTTATCTAAATACTGATCAATTGCCAGCTTAGCCACAACAGGTGATGTATACATGCCTGAAAGAATATCTGGAATCTTTCCACCCTTGCCATCCGTAACTACAATATACGAAGTAGGGATAGCCTTGTGCGGCTTAATTTGATAACCTTTGTGAATAATCATCTACGTCCTTTACGTCCAAAGTCAGCATATTGAACACCGCCTTCAGCTCTCCATGCTTTACGAGACAACCAACGTTGTTGGCGTCCTGCTTTTTGTTCTGCTTTTGGGTTAGCTACTTGCTTCAGTACCAAGAATGCAGTGCTCTTAGCTTCTTCGAGAAGAGCTGGGAATGCATCGATTGGAAGATCAGGGATTGCTTCATTAGTACGCACCCACTCAGGCACAACGTAAGCAAGGCACTGTGTCTTTGCTTTCTTCAGTGTGTCATCAATTGCACTGTCCCACGAATCAGTAACCAAATACGTGTCATCAAAAGAAGTCCAGTATTGTGGCTGGGTATCGTTAAAGATAGACAGCTTAGCGCCACTGAAATCTGTTACGACAGATAGATTACCGCTGCCATTAGTACGAGTAGAAATATAACGGAGGAAAGCATCTGGTTCTTTGTAGGTAATGTCTTTCAACTGAGGCTCTGCCAAAGTACCAATGTCGTATTTGAAATCAGACATTTCCTTCAGATTATCAGGGAGCTTCAGATAGTTAGGCTTGCTGAGTGACCCTGCTGCATCCAGTTGAAAAAGTTTACGAGTATGGGGCCAATTACGGTTACCCATCATCTCATAGTAGCAAGTCTTAATGATCTGAGCTACTTGTTGGGATTCAATAGTGTCATCAAGATTATTAATCTCATCTGCATCTAGATCAGAGAGAATGTCCTGCACCATTTCTAACAGAGTCATCTTCATGTTAAGTCGCCTTAATCAAATTCATTGTGAGGTTCATCTCAGCAAAGTTAATGTTACCTGTAATATCGGAGGCAACATACAACTGTACATAATCGTTTGCAGCAAACTGCACCAAATCAAAAGCCACCAACTCACCGAAGTCACCGTTAGAATTAGACTTAGTAATCACTTTCAAAGGAGAGAAGGCACTTCCGTTAATACGGAACTTCAAAGCAACTTTAGCTGTGTTAGAAGGGAACAATGAAAGGTTAGTCCAGCATGATAGCTCGTAGACTCCAGGAGTAACAACAGTGAGCTTATCAGTGGAGAATGTTACACCACTCGAAATAGTGCTTGCAAATGGAGCACCTGGACCTGTCAACAAACTATATTGAGAGCCTGTATTAAGTGTAGCATCAGCAGCTGCAGTTACAGGGAATGGTACAGAGTTATTAACGATTTGCATGTTGGCATATGCAGAATCCACTACCAGTTTAAAACCATTATCACCGGTTGTCAGAATACGTCGGTTAGCATTACCGCCATCACCAGACAATCCCTTTAGTGTTTCAGAACCAACCTTCTTCCAAGAACCTGAACCTGTACCGTTAGCGAAGTAACCTGTATTACTAGCTGCGCTGGATACGCCCTTAGGTTCGTGAAGCTCAGCGTCGGGAATATTTTTATGTTGTATTGCCATAGCTATTCTCTTTCACAAATAAAAAAAGGAGCCGAAGCTCCTTTAGTGTGTGCTTCAGGCTTTAGCCTTGTTGAAGAATTCAAGCACGAGAACAGCTTTACCGCCGTTGGTCGAAGTGGGGGATGTACCGCCCATGTCAATAGCAACCTTAGTAGCAGCAGTGGTGCCAGTGGTCGAATCAAAAGCCCACTGACCAGCGCCAGCGGCCAATGCCTTGGTGCCAACAGTTTCAGCTTGAGTTTCGGTAATCACAACACCGTTAGTGGCAATAGAGCCAGCAGCACCGATACGAATGGTAGGAGATGTACCACCCAGAGTGAAGGCTTCGTCAACTCGCAAAGTAGCGGAGCGGAACAGAGCACCCTTCGGGACCACAACAGGAGGAACGAAACCGTCATTCAGCATGGAGCCGGTGAGGGTAACACTCAAGCGGAAGCTAGAGTCAGAACCTTGCTCAAGACCAACTGCATTACCAGTGTCGCGCTTGCCGTAGTTGTTGAACACGCCAATGCCTGCGTTATTTTTAAATGTCATTTTTAATTTCCTTATTCGGTATGAAGAGAAGGCTCGCCAAGCTCTTAAAGAGAAACTTATGCAGAGCCTTCAAAATTTCGATCAGCTGTTAACAGCAGAGGTAATCACAATACCCAGGGTGTCAACACGCTGTGTACCGAAGCCCCAACGAGCCGATGTAACGAATTCGTCACGGCGCAGGTCTTTGTTACGATCGCCTTCCACCTTAGGCATACGACGCCATGCAGCCATCACAGGCTTGGTGTTGTCATCAGCAACGCTCATGAACACGTTAGCAACAGCGTTAGACACGTTAGTGGTGCCATCGCCGAAAGTGCCAGTGTCGAGGCGGTTAGAGGTGATGATGTTCCAGCCATACAGGTTCATCAAGAACTGGTGATCGCGGTCGAAACCGTTCTCCAGAATCTTCTGGCCGAATGGGGTCACATCACGGCTGATCGAGACCAGCTTGTCGAGGGTAGCAGCAACCACAGGGTCAACAATGGCAACACGGCCAGCCATAGGCACGTTAGCCTTGTCGAAAGCCAGCTTCATGTTGATGAAGTGGTTCAACGAAATAACGTTATTAACTTCAGCAGAAGCGATACGGTGAGCGAAACCGTTTACCAAGTTAGCAGCAGCGTTGGTCTGCGAGGTGTTAGCCTTACGCAGGAAACGAGTCTCGAAGATCTCTTGGATAGCACGAGTAGACTCGCTAGAACGTGCAGACATGAGGGCTTCAACTTGAGCACCATCTTCACGCAGTTCGTCAGTAACGTACCAAGCATCACCAACATAGTCAGTAATGGTCAGAGTCACTTCACCGGATTCGATAGGAGTGTAGTCGAATGCAACTTCTTCAGCACCGTCTTGGATGGTAACAGTACCAACGGTCTTGATGTGCAGAGTAGTGCCAGAACCGAAGTCAGACACGTTACGATACATCACACCGGGCAGCAAGCCATCTTGCAGGTTACGGAGGATGAAGGCGGAATATTGTTCTGCTTCGATAAAAGCAGTAGAGTTTGCGCGATTTTGCGACATGGATTATCCTTATTTAAAATGTTTGAAATATACTTTCGGATCGGTAAGATCATGGACAGAAAGTCCTTGAGTGTGCAACTCATCCACCATACGCTTAGCATTATGTGTTTCTTCACGCAGATCGGCTGTTGTAGCACCAATGAGTGTAGGTTTAGAGTTTTTACCGACGAATGAATCTTGCTTAGGCTGGAAACCACCTGTATTGATAGAGCCACTATTAGGGGCTGTAGGTGTAGGGGTTTGAGAGTCAAGACCCAAGAGCTTGAAAGCTGCTTGAGGAGACTTAGCCGCAAGAGAATTGATCTCTGCAATTGACATACCGAGTTCTTTGGCTTTGCTATAGAAGACTTCTTCAGCCTTATCACCAAACGACTTAGTCAGAGTGGTTACAACTTTACCTAGATTCTCTTTTGCAACAGCTTGTTGTTGTTGGGTAGTCAGAGTGTTAGAGACGAGTTCCGCAATTTCCTCTTTTGACAATCCTGCTGGAGCTGGTGTGGCAGATGCAGGAGGTGTGTTATTCTGAGTGAGGGCTTGTAAAGTACGTTCGAGTTCTGTGATCTTAGCCGCTGCTGCTTTTGCTTCTGCGAGTTCCTGTTCCTGCTGCCGAAGTTTATCGCTTAGCTGTGGAATATAGTCCTGAGAATGTTTCAGAGCGTTAAGAGCATCTTCAACTGATTTGTACTTTTGCTCTCCACGGTCGTTCCGAATACCAGCTAGTAGGTTGACTAGAGGATCAGGTGTACCACCGTTTGGCGTATTGCTACCGCCATTGTTTTGATTGTCTCCGGGTGGAGGATTTTGATTATTGAAAATCGAGGTCGGGTCTGACACTGATTTGAATTCCTATACGTATAAAAATTGGCACACCCTGATGGACTCGAACCACCATGAGCGGTTTTGGAGACCGCCATCTTGCCATTAGATGAAGGGCATGTGTTTGACACTTAAGTATACTAGTATTAATACTCTCTATATCCTTAATCGTTCACTTCGTTCACTGATTAAGATTAATACTTAATATATACTAGATATACTTACGGAGTATATTACCCCGTTTTTTAACTTTTTTCACCAGAATCAGAAGAAATTAGTGAAATAACTTCGTAAATAGCTCTTTCGTAACCGATATAGTCAGCTTGGACGTAAGCCCATGAAGGAGATTCATACTTCGTTTTCTGTCGTACTTCCCTTCGTAACGCATCAACTTTATCAGATAAAATTGCCGTAAGGCGTTCACGAAGAAAGGCTGAAGCCTTAAAGTCAGAGACTAGTTCTTCAGCTTTTCGTTCGTCTAACCCTTTAGTTAGAATAGTTTTCATTGTGGTACAGGCATCGATTGTTCAACCATCAAGTCTTCTTGAGCTTGTCCAGCAAGTCGTTGCGTTTCTTGTTGTTCAAATACAGCGACGTTAGGACGTACCAATTTGAATCGGTTAATGTTAAGCAAGTCTTCAACCATCTTAGCCAGTTCGATAGAGCTAATATGAGCAGAGATTTGAGGCCAAATAGCAGTGTTAGACAGTTGTGTAAGGTTCTGTACCATCTGAGCTTGAGCAGCAAAGTGTCGAGCACCAATAGGACGTAAGATACCAGATGCGGTAATGTCGTCTTTAGTAATGTTGACAAACTGCTTAACACCCAAGTCGTTATTGATTACGCGTACAACATCAACTTGATCCAGATTACGGCGACCTGTTTCCAACATAGCGTTAAGAGCAGGCTCTAGCAACTCAATCTCGAATGTAGTAATTTTCTCTTGGAAAATACGTCCTGCGGCATTCTGCAACTGTTGGATTTCAAAAGCTGTTTTCTCACCAGCAGAACGAATACCCATAGCCTCTCGTGGAGCGCCTGCGTACTGTTCCATTCGCATTTCGAGTTTGTCAATACCTTGCTCAGCTGTAATTACCCATTGGACGTTACGAGCCAGTTCTGTTACGCTGCCGTTCTCATCAATGTGAATCTCTTCACCTGGACCATACTTAAATGCTTCCACTTCGCCAGAGATAACCAATGGAGGTAGCACAGCCAAGTCCATGGCGTCTGCCTTCAAGTTCTCAAGGTGATCAATCCTGTATTGCATTCCAACTAGATTCTCTAGTGGACCCATCGACCACAAGTTATCGGGCCTTGTACGCCATCCTACGTGGTAAACAGGGGCATGTCCAAGCCATGAAGGATATGCAGAGTTATTGATTACAAACATGCGGTCGATAACAGTGATGGTACGACCAACTTGAATCTCACCAGTTTCTTGATTATGAATGTCACCGTAGAAGACAAGCATTTCAAAGTAGCCGCTTTGGAGGTATTCGTTATAGTTACCAAATCCATCGACTTGCATCGCATCGGACTTGTCACCATCTTCTACACCATATGCGTTAGCATACTTAACCATCTCATTGCGTTTAACCAGGGCTTCTTTCAAATAAGCATTATCTGGTTCAGACTGAGCCATGCGGATCAGTTCACCAACTGGCTTGACATATCGAATAATCTTAAAAGACTCTTTGAATGTTTGAGCCAAGGGATTAAAAACAATATCCAAAGGACTGATACGACGCAAACGAGGTCCAATGTACTGAGGGATCTTATACCCTTTGTCATCAGTGCGATAGGAAGCCTCAAAATCAACCGTAGCGAAGCTATTACCACAGTCAATATAGTCATACAAGCATTTGCTCATTTCGGTCCTGAAATGGCTTTCTCGTGTCTTGTTAGACATATAGGCTTCAATAGCTAGTGCTTTTTCCTTAACGCCTGATTCGGAATTATATGCTTCCCATTGCAACCATTCATCATTCGGAAACAAAGCCGAAATATAATTCGAATGCAAGTTGTCACGAATCTGACATAACTTGGGCAGGGTAGTGCTATTCTTCCAAGGAAGGGACTTGTTAGTAGTAGTGGTTGTATCGGTAGCAAAAACATAATTACGCAACTCTTTCCAAAGCTCTAGCTTAGGTTGTCGTTGAGTGTTGTATGTATGCCATGTGTGTGCAATGTATTTGGCTTCATTATCTCGGCCAAACATTGATGTGATTTCTAGTGGTTTACTTGCCATTATTTACCTAAAACGGACCCCGCCGAAACGAGAATTAAACTGAACAACGTTCGTATAGCCATCTTCTAGCTCACGAGTACGTTTGGGCTTTACTGCAATCTCTACAGCGCTTGCAAGGGCATCTTTAATGTCATCATGGGCTGGACGTGCTAGAACAAGTTCTTCCTCAAGCATGTCGATATAGCCACCTTTAAAGTGCCAGATAGATTGATTTTCATATCGGTGTTCCAAAGCAGAAGCAATACGCTCAGCTTTAGTACCTTCGTTACGTGTAGGACGATGCTCATCAATCGAGAGAGTTAATCCTTCCTCACGTAGCTTGTCTTTCAAGTCACGGACAATAACTGCTTGTGCCACAGTTACTTCAGCCCGAAGCTTCTTGAATTCCCATTTAGAATGTAAGGCAGCTAGTTGATTAAAATACTCGCTAATCTTATCACTCTTAAATACTGAAATATCTAACACGTAAATAATATTGTCTTCGTCTACACCAATCACCACAATAGCAGTGTTGTCTGACTTCTTGCTCAAGCTGAACGCAAAGTCAATAGCAGCATAAACATTTAATCGTTTACGTTTAAAATACCAATTACCATTCTCTTGTCGAATAAACTTCTTATCGTAATACTGAAATCGTTCGCGGTCAATTCGATTGGAGCCTGGATCATTGGGATCATTGTAATACTGAGCATAAAATTGTACACGATCAGAATATTCAGCCCTAATTCGTGCGAGTACCTGTGCATCGAATCCAAAGAACTTTTTATCTGCTCGCATAGCTTTGGGCCATAGAAAAATACCATCTGTTTCCACAGCGTATTCTTTCATCTCCCAAACTTTTTCTCTACCTACAATATCACCTTCATCGTTAAATACATCGTATTCTTGAGAACGCCAAGTAGCATACACATCTGACGGATGGTAACGAGTACCACAAGCCATTGTAAACCCACCCGCATTTCGAATGGAAGTGAACTGCGAGCTTTTCTTCATAACTCCGTCACGACCATCTTCAGTGTAAGCGTTTTCAGGGACAACCAAGTCATCAGCAATAATAACGTCAGCGTGCCAGCCAGTTGTGTTAGTGGTCAATCCAGCTGTGGACACTGTAGCATCACGAATGCCTTCTTGTTTACGCTTAACATGGTCAATTGTAAACTTACGTTGGCTCCACTTTTCTCGCTTACCTTCTTGAGGGTTGATATACTCAGGAAAATACCGTTGATATGTAGTACTTGCTAAAATATTTTGAATAGCATAAAGCTGTGTTTCAGCCAATTCAGCAGTAGCTGATACATACAAACAAGTAACCTCAGGGTGTCTTGTGATTAACCAAGCTGCCCATGTAGCCACCATGTGACTTTTTAAATGGGCACGAGGAAGCATAATTAGCTTGTTAGTGGATTGACCTTCACCTTGCCCATACAAGCTGTAGTTTTGCATCCACTGGAACAGTTCTTTATGAATATCACCGTAAACATAACCAGGGTTAACTAAACGAGCAAAGAAGTAGAGGTCGTCGATTGCTGTTTCACGAATCTGTTTTGCCTCTTCGGGCATTTTCTCTAGCTTCAATGCAGCTTGTGTACGCCAAACCTCATCTTCTGATGCCATGTATTATCCTTGTTTTTGTTGGAACATACGGACTACATCGTCTCCGTATTCACTATCGATGCGAGCCATGATTTTCTTTTCATGTTCAACATCGGCTTTGCTAGGACGACCTGCAGCACGTGTAGACCATCCTCGGTCAGCTACCCACTTGGCAGCTTGGAAAGTGCCGTTACGAGCTTGTTTAATTGCTTCTAGAATGGCTTGTGAGCGAAGCTTTACCTCTAGCTCTTCTCGCCACTCGTCAATGTGCTTACGTAACACTTTATTCTCGCACAGCCGTTGCCAATGTTTCCATCCGAGCAAATGCTGTGTAGCAAATTCGTATTCAGTAGGGTCTTCACATTCCAGATACAATCGCTTCAACGAAACATATTCTTTATCGTTATGAGAGTGGTCGATATCTTTAAGTGTGAAGACAGCTTCATCCCCATATCCAAGTTCAAGGAACAAAGACTGAGTCCGATATTTACCCATGCTGTCAAGCATTAGGGATCGTTTATCTGTCATTACCACTTAACCTTATCTGCCCAATATGCAGCAGACATTTTACCTTTGGCAATGTTCTTTGCATGACGAGCCTTAAATGCTTCATTACGTTTAGAACCGTCAGGAGAGCCACTAACCCCTTTTTGACCAAAACGAATCACTTTAGTTTTGTCACCTTCTTTAGCCACTACAACGTGACTCTTCTTAGGATGGCTAGGGGTGGCTTTTGGTTTGTTGTAGCCAGATACGCCAGCACGTGCCAGTTTAGGATCTTTTTTAGTTGCCATAATATTTACTTTCTGTATTGGCTAGTTTTCTTAGCAATATTTTTAGGTTGAGAAACAAACTGCTTACCTTTAGAATTACCTTTAGCTTTGGCTCTATTAGTGGCAGCTTTCTCAGCTGGCGTTAAAGCTTTCCATGCAGCATCTGGAAGGTATCGTTTCTTTCCTTTAGATGGTTTACCATCGGAAGTACGCCACTTTTGATCTGTCCATTTCTTCAAGGACTCTTGTGGCTTCTTCACGATTTATAACCCCCACCTTTAGCTTTATACTCACGAGCTAACAGCTGAGCTTTACGTGCTGACCATTCACCAGGGTCTCCACCTTTACTACCTGCTTTAATTCGCTCGAATAAAGCTTTACGCATGGTTGGCTTGGTGTAAACACCTGCTTCATTTACTTTTGATTTTGTTTTCTTAGCTGGCATTAGATTAACTCATAGTGAGGGCCATCAAAGAAGCTTTTAAAATCACCACCCCAACGGATAGCAACTTCTAGCTCATTTGCGGCCTGTTTAACAGCTTTTGAGATGTCAACGTAGGGTTGCTGCTCCCAGGTAATTACACCGTCTTTAAGAGCCCCTAAATCAACTGCACGGCCTATTAAATGTTTACTCTTCATTGTTTGAGTAAAACCTGCAGCCATAATTTCTTTTTGACGCTCAAGAGTACGAATACCTTCAAGAACTGTGAAGTCAATCGGTGTAATCTCAATGGCACGTTTAATGACACGCACCAAATCAGCATCAACACCTTTCATACGATCAAGAGATCGTTCCCCTAGTCGATATATCATTTACGTCCCCAGGAATTTACAATACGTGAACCGAACAAGAAACCAAAAGCAATATTAGCTGCTTCTAGAGCTATGATTCTAACTGCCGAATCAATACCTGGAATATACATAGATGCAATACCTGCTGCAATAACAGCAAGAGCACCTAGATAACGAGCAGAGGCTCGAAGGTCAATAACCCATTGACTAGGTTGTCCAATAGGAGTGTCTAATTTAGCAAGGGCTTCAATACGAGTAATTTCACTTTGATCAAGTTTAATTTGCTCGTCAATGGTTACAGGTTTTACCCCACCCATTAGTTTTGAAACCCCTTGCTTAAGTGCTTCGGCTCCAATAGGAATTAAAGCACCAAGAAGGGATTCTAAAATCATCTGTGATTCCAATATGTTGCAACACCAGCAAGGAATGTACCCAGAATAATAAGAGGCTTGATAACCTTACCTATCCATTCTAGAGCAGTAAATGCTCCCTTAGCGGCGTTAAAAGCTGACAGCATGTCTGCAGTGTTAGCAGACAAACTGGCTACAGCTTGTTCAACAACAAGAAGTCGATCATAGATTTCTTTATGACTGATATCTTGCTGTTCCATTATGCTACCTCGTCAGCTGGCAGGGGGGTGTTGCCCTCGGCCAGCCATTTCAGATACTCGGCGTAATCTGTGTTGGCGGGGTCGAAGGGGATGAAGGCGTTGTCAGCAATGCGCTTGATACAGGTGGCTGGCTGTCCGAATTGGTCTGGTTGGAGTTGGTACATGATTAAAGCTCCGCAGAGGCTGTGTAGTTTGTGTCTACGTATGAATTTGTGTTAGCCGTTCCTGTTGCGGTAATAACTGCTCGACAACCTTTTGAGTCTGCACCAGAAGGTGTAGGAGTTCCAATTACCCCACTCGCTGATGCAGTAAAAGCAACCGTCGGGCTTGCGCGCATCTCAACTGGATAAAACAAACGCGGAACTATCCATCCGTTTGCTGTGTAGCAACTTGCAGCATTATTGTTCGCGCCTGCTACGTAATACCGCTGGCACATAATCAGCTCACGCCCGTAGTCCCTGCGCTCAAACGGGGAAGCAATGCTGCCAGCTTCAAGCTGTACGCCTGTGATGTAGAAGGTGGCTCCGCTTGTGCCGACTACAGAGGTTGCGCCTGTGG
>JACCDP010084029.1_pt1 | contig 48585 bp, 77 predicted proteins | sample 7445841 | NCBI WGS metagenome assembly JACCDP01 (sample SAMN15323441, study PRJNA562643) | freshwater metagenome | isolation source: river surface water | place: USA:Blue River Watershed | collected 2017-08-17
CGAAACCAATTTTAGTGTGTCCTTTGTCAAATATTTTTTAATGAAATAATCTATTTTTATTTTTTTATTTTTATCGACATCAAATATGAGTTCTTCTTTTCGATATATAGAAATTTCCTTCAGATACATGTTATCTTCATCCAGTTTGACTTTTATGTTCCTACCCATACTATCTGTCACATACACTGGAAAATCTCCCACAGAACCGATTTCCACAATCCCGACTTCATAAATTGAAGCGTTACCATTCTCATAGTTAACATCAAAGATGACTTCTTCAGATTTTTTTATTATACTTTTGTAATATGATTTTGCTCTATCAAATGAGACAAATTTATTTAATATTTTTTTCTTTTTTTTATTTTTAAACAGAATAACTAAATACCTTTTCATATATGAAAAATTATTATAAAATACTAGAAGTTGAAGAGAATGCGTCTCAAGAACAAATAAAAAAAAGTTACAGGACACTTTCAATGAAGTATCATCCTGATAAAAATCCTGACAACGAAGAAAAATTTAAAGAGATTGTTGAAGCATATGAGGTTTTAGGTGATGAAAACAAGAGACGACAATATGAACAAAGGAAAAATAATCCATTTGGGGATGGAATTCCAAATATGGATGATATGTTTTCAAACATGTTTAGAGGAGGAGATTTCTTTAATCAAGGTAGAAGAAGAAAAAACGCTCCTGACAAGGTGGTAAAAGTTCAAGTATCACCAATAGAATCTTATCTGGCTAGTGATAAAACTATTCAATACGTCAAAGATTACCAATGTGAATCTTGTAATGGTGCCGGTGGGGAACAACAAACCTGTAGAACATGTAACGGGGCAGGATATCAAGTTAAACAGTTTGGGACAGGATTTTTAATACAACAAATAAGGACGACTTGTAATACCTGTGCGGGTAGAGGATATACGTTAGTCCATAAATGTCATAGTTGTAGTGGTATAGGAACAAAATCATCTGTAAACACCATAAACATTAAACTACCTCACGGTGTTGATAATGGACAATTTCTTAAAGTTGAAAATGGTGGTGATTTTAAAAACGGTGATTATGGTGATTTAGTTATACAAGTTGAGATGGTACCAAAAGATGGGTTTGAAAAAATAAATGATGATCTTGTTTATAATTTATTTTTGGATTATAATCAATTAATGGATGAAAAATATAAAATACCTCATCCAGATGGAGAAATTTCCGTAACTTCGCCAAAACATTTTGATACGTCCAAACCACTTAAAGTTAGAGGTAGGGGTTATCATAACGGAGATATGTATATAAAGCTTAACGTAAAGTTCGAAAAAAATATTTAATCAAAATCATATGTGTATAAGTTATATAGGTGGCAAATCTAAGATAGGTAAGTGGATAGTACCATATTATCCGACAGACATGGAAATTTATCTTGAGACATTCGGAGGAATGTTTTGGTGTTTTTTCAATATGGATTTGAAGATATATAATAATCTGAAAAAAGTTATTTACAATGACTTCAACCCATTGAATTACAATTTGTTTTTGTGTATACAAAACCCAAAGGAACTACAAAGAGTATTAGATACTATACCTGTTCAGCAAGTTGGGGTTACAGAGACATCTAGTGAGTTCAAGGAAAGATTTATTTCCTATCAAAAAGAAATATTCCATCCTGATTTTAAAGTTGAACCATTTGATTATGAGACATCCGCAAAATATGTCTATGTCTTGACACAAGTATTTAGTGGTAGTAAACCTGAAACCTCATCATTTATTGATTTAAAAGGGAAATATAGGTCTAAATATTTGTCATTCAGAGACAAATTAAGTAAACCGGGTTGGATAGATCATTTTGTTAAAATCAGTGATGTTAGGAATTTAGATTTCGAGGATGTAATTAAAGAATTTGATTCTGATAAAACTTACATATACTTAGATCCTCCATATTGGAAAACTGAAAATTATTATTCAAATCATGATTTTGATAGAAATGATCATGAAAGATTGGCAAATGTTTTGAAAGAAGTTCAAGGTAAATTCAGTTTATCTTATTACGATTTCCCGCAATTGCATGAATGGTATCCTGAGAATGAATACAGATGGGAGAGAAAGAATTTTGTGAAGGCTGCGGCGGCAAAAAAAGGTAAGAAACAAACCATCGGAGAGGAATTATTAATTATGAACTATTGATTAACTATTTGTTTTTCGAACGAAAAATATATATTATAAAAAGACATGAGTGTTGAAGTTGACATTTATATGAGTAACATAATTAAATTCTTCAAAAGTAATCCTAATGAACTTACATCCTTGGTTACCAAGGACAAAGAGGATAAATTTTATGGAGAGATAAAGAAAGTTGCAATTGAAAATGAAAAAATTGGGCAAGAAGTTGCTTTAACAAAAAAACAACTAATAGACATTTGTGTTGAGTTGAATAAAATCAAGAAACAATACATTGAATACCAAGCATTCCAATCAACAAAGTTTGGTAATTTATGTTTAAATTAGAATTATGAAAAAACCAAAATATATTAAAGAACTTGAAAAAACAGTTGGTGTTTTTTCTGTGATGGATTTCCATGTGTTCAGAACACAAATATCAGATTATTTTGATGAAAAGAAAATAGAGAAAGTTTTCGAAAAATCTGAGATATTAATGGATGGATCTGCAAAATGGATTGAGATGGTTTACAAAACCGTACAACCATTCTATTTATACGTAAGAAATGAAAGTGATGATTTACCTGAATGGTATATCACAATATATTATAAACCAGAACAACTAAACGAACTAATAGTTTTTATTAGGCAAGTATTAAAACAATTGAGATATGGTACAACTGACGACAGAACAAGTTAAAGAAAAAATAAACAGTGGGGAAGATTTCATTTTAGATTTATATGCTACTTGGTGTGGACCTTGTAAGATGATGTTAGCCAATTTAGAAAGAGTTAATGAAAGCATCACAAGTGACACCTCATTACCTCAAAATTATAATATCTACAAGTTAGATATTGATAGCGGGGATAGAGATTTCATTATCAATGATTTGAAAATAAGAAGTGTACCTACCATAAAAATATTTAAAGAAGGAAAAGAGGTGTTTTCAAGAGTTGGTGTCATGTCTCCAACAGAACTTATAAACAGTATTTCAACCATATAGTATGGACATATCAGTAGTTGTTTACACAATGAAAGGATGTCCTTATTGTGTTGATTTTAAACAAATGTTAAGTGAATCTAACATTGAGTTTTACGATAGAGACATTCATGAATTTGATGAAGAGTATGAATTATTTGTTGAAATAACTAAGAATGATTATATACCGGCAGTTTTAATTATTGAAGGTGATGGTGAAATAAATAAATCATATTTGTACGCACCAGAAAGAGATTATGAAGAGCTGACTGAAGCAGTTGAGATAATTAAAGAACATATTTCCAGAGTCAATATTACTTAACACTGAATATATTGACTTCTTCAAGTTCAAATTTATCAGGAAAACAATCGTATTCTATCAAATCTATGGTATTAAGATGAACATTTTCAGGTAATATAACCTCGAATTTTTTCTTAAACTCATCGACTAAGTTCATTAAGTCCAATTCTTCTTTGGACGTACTCTTACCTTTTAAAACCATAAAATTATCGAAATCGACAATCTTAATAAAAGTTTCTTGGTTTTCAGGTAAATTTTCCCTCATAAATTCTGAGAAAAATTTAATTATTAATTTCCGAGAAATATCTTCTTTATTTTTTTTTTCTGTCATATGTAATCTACAATCAATTCGTTGATAATTTTATCGACTTGTCTACTGTCAGGATATTCAGGTGGAAGTATTCGAATACATTCGATGGTTTCATGTAAGACAGTAATGTAACTAGAGTAGTAACTCAAAGTTAGCGAGGATCCTTCGTGTTCTTTTAAAATGAAGACAATGTAGTCCCAAAAATCAACTATTTTGAAAAGATAAAATTTTTCCTTCTTATAATCAGTGTCGAAATACGGCGACAATGAATTTAATATTTCATGTTCTAATTTATCATTATATGAATCTTTATAAGCCGTTTCATATACCATTCTCAGGGTTGAATCCAAATCTTCTAAATAGTTTTCTAACACAAATTCTACCGATTCTGCGTCTTGAAATATTGTATCTATATTTTTTTCAGTTATCGATACGAATTCACTATTTTGTTTTTCTGATATCATGGATAAAACTTCGGTTTCGGGACTAACCTTAACATCTTTTAGATTTTCTATAATATATTTTTTTAATAATTCTAGATTTTTTAAATCTAAACTTGTGATTATATCGTCATATGTTCCAATACTATCAAACCAAAAACTAAAATCTGGATCACCATCAAGAACCATTTCAATCGTTTCTTGACTAATATCTCTATTGTTTCTACAAAATAATGAACTTAAATTACTTAACCTAAATACTTCCAAGTAAGGTTCATTATTTATAAGAATAACATCGTCTAATTTTTTTAGTACATTTTTTTTGAAAGTTTCTTTATCTGATTCGTATAAAAATAAAAGAGCGGAATTTTCCGAGTATTTATCTATCGTATCAAAATCGATAAGGTGGAGTAAATTCTTTTTCTTCAGTACCTTGAAAAAGTTAATTACTCCACCATAGTTGTCCTCGACAAATTCAGTTTCTCCATTATTGAAGTCATTAACTATGTCAATAATTCCTTTCATTGATTGTTAGTTCTATTGTAATACTTTTCTACTGTTTTTTTAATAGTTTCTTTAACGTTTGCAGAAGATTCCATTTTTCTTCTTTCGATTTCTTGGATTTGTTGAGGGGTCATCTGATTTTGTTGATTATCCTTATTTTTACATCCACAAGCCATGGTTAATTATTTTAAAAGTTTATTTTTTATATATAATAAATATTATGAACTTACAAAGTTAATTAAAGGGAATATTTATTAAAAAAAGAAAAAATGTATTTGGAATTATTAATTGAAAGTAGGGTTAGTGAATTTAAAACCAAGTATGGTAGAAGATTTACACCGGAACAACTTAATATCATAACAAAAGATGTTAAAGGTAAGTTCTTAGAATGGGTTGGTAAAAATTTAGACGGAATAAATTTTAACGAAAAATTTAACAAGTTATCAAGTTTATTAAGTAGGTTTGATAAAATATCCAGTAACTTACCAACTAAAGATTTATATGGTTATAAAAACATTGAACAACTTGAAAATGCTCTCACAGAATATGAAAATAAACAGCGTAGAAATGTTCAGAAAATAAAAGATGCTAATTTAGTATATGACGACAAGACAAGGTTTATTGTATTTAATCCATTAACCCACGATTCTTCTTGTTACTATGGATCAGGAACTAAATGGTGTACTGCATCGTCAACTGACGAACATTTCCATAGATATAATAAAGATGGTAAACTGTTTTATGTTATAGATAGAACCAAAAAATCTACTGATCCAAATTATAAGGTAGCGATATTACAAAAATATAATGGAGGAGTCATGGTTTTCAATGCGGTGGATGATAATATAGATACAGGATGGATATTTAATACCGATGATTATGAAAGAATATTGGACTCCATAGATTCATACATGAACAGAGAATTTTCAGATTTGATTGAAATATATCGAGATGAAAGAAAATTAAAAAGAGAACAGGAGAGATTAAACTTATTGGAAAAACAAAGAGTTCTGACTCAAAGGATGGAAAAAGTAAGACAAAGGAGGGCCAATGGTGAATGGAATTTGGATGCTGATTGTCCACTTATTGGATTAAAGGCTCATGCGGTTCTTAGGTTTATAAAAGAAGAAGATGGTGATAAAATTGAATTACCTGAAGGATTCGATGTTTATTATTTATATCCAACTGGAAATTATTATGAAATGACTATTTTCAAAATTTTGGGATTAGACGAATATGAGGATTGGCATTGGATGGTAGGGACTGAAGAAGAAACGCACGACTCTATGATGGAAAACCTTAGGGAATTATATTCAGACATGGGGTTAAAATCATTAAGTCCTGGTTTTTTGGCACAACATATCGATGAATATTCGATTAAAGAATACGCTGAAGAAATTTATGAAGATTGGGTTCGGAGTTCACCGGAATCATATCTTACTGACGAAGATAAAGAATTAAGTAAATCCCAAATTAACAAGATTAAGGAGAATCAAGAGATGATTAACAGGTATGAGAGGGACATGAGCGAATTAAGAAGTAGATATACTTCAGACAATATGGAAAAACTATCGGCAAAAGTTGAGGAGTTATATAATATTGTTGATGAATTAAATGGTGAAATTAAGGATATAATGGCAAATCCGGAAGGGGATTATTCGGAGGATAAAATAGTTGGAGAAATTTATTATTTAGTACGAGACGCGACAGAAAATCCATTAGCATTTATTGATAATTATCAACTTGAACTTGAAGATTTTTTAGATGAAGAATCTGTATATAAATCAATTATCCACCATGATGGTTATGATAGTTTAAATTATTATGATGGACATATGGAAGAAATTAGAGTTAATAATACATATTTTTTTGTGGGAAGAGGTGAAATGTAAAAAATAATCCTTATTATTGAAATATGAGGAAGAAACCAAAAAATACATTCAGATTAAATCCAGATTGGATGTTGAGAAAACCAATCGATTTTGAATATAATAAATATAGATTATTGGATTATATTCAGAAATGTGAAAGGGGTTTTGATAATTTGGAAATATATCCAGATTTCATAGAAATTTCACTTCATTTGGCGAACATACAATCATTACACAAATCGAATAAAGTTCTGTTTACAGAAAAATCATTGGATGTTTACGACGATGATTTATTCTTAAAGGACTTAATTAAGAAAGACATCAAAAAATTATCAGATGAAGAAGAGAAAGAGTTGGGTAAAACTTTAATGTATTCAATCGAAAAACTTCTTGACACCTTCAATATTGCAAAATCGATATGGAATCTAGCATATGACAACATGGAAGTCATATTAAGAAAAAATAAAAACAATGTAAGTTATGGAAAAGGATTCTGTTTTTATTATAAGAAAGACGAAGATGATTTATATGTGTGGGAGTTTTCATTTGAAGAAAATACAGAAACTGGACATAATAAGTTCAACATTAATTTAATTTACCAAGACAAACCATCAGAATTGTCGTTGATGACAATTATTGAAGATAATACAACATATAACTATATAGAATTCTTCAAAGAACTACCAGTATTTGAAGTCAAATCTACTCAGTTCTTCCCTATGGAAAAAACTTTTATTCCAATAATGAAGAGACGAATTATGACGTACATGTACCAACTAGGTTTCTCAAAACCAACAAAGTTTTTCGAGGTTTAAGTTTGACATATCCATTCCAAAGGTTTATCCTTTTGAAAAAAAAAGATATGAAGTGTGTTAAATCAACCAAAAGTACAAAACAAGTCAAACTTGGAGAAGTTATTAGAACGACAGATGAGGATGCGATAGAAAAAGTTAGAGGTGGTAATTGGATTTATGTATCCAAATCAGAATGGAAAGAAGGAAAAGTTTCTGATACTAAAACTACAGAAGTCAAATCTGGCAATCCCGAAGAACCTAAGGAAAAAAAAGGAAAATCGAAAAAAGAACTTAAACAAGAAAAAAAGAGAAATAGATAATGGTGGATATGGTTAATCACCCAAGTCATTATGGGGGAGAAAATAACGTTTACGAAGTAATCAAAGTATGTGAAGCGTGGGAACTTGATAAGGATGCCTACCTATTCAATGTCGTAAAGTATGTTGCAAGAGCAGGTAAGAAAGATATTAATAAAGAAATTGAGGATTTAAAGAAAGCGGCATTTTATTTAGATAGAAGAATTAAATTATTAACAGAAAGTAATGATAGAAACAAATAAAGTAATTAATGGTGACTGTATCGAAGTCATGAAAACATTTCCTGAGGGGTCAGTTGATTTGGTTGTTACGTCACCTCCCTATGGAGTTAACATCGATTATGACGTTCACGATGATGATATGACATTTGATGAATATAAAGAATTCTCAAAAAAGTGGTTGACGGAAGCATATAGGGTAATGAAAGACGACGGAAGATTGGCGTTGAATATTCCATATGAAATTAATCGACAAACAAAGGGGGGGAGAATATTCATGGTTGCTGAGTTATGGAGAATAATGCAAGAAATTGGATATAACTTTTTTGGTATAGTTGACTTGGAAGAACAATCACCACATAGGAGTAAAACTACTGCCTGGGGTAGTTGGCTATCATGTTCCTCACCTTACATATATAATCCAAAGGAATGCATAATACTGGCATATAAGAAACACCACATTAAAAAAATTAAGGGAGAACCTGAATGGGTTGGTGTCGAAACGTTTATTGAAAATGAGGATGGTAGTACTAAAAAGAAAATGGTTTATACCGATGAACAGAAAAAAGAATTTATGAATTTGGTTTATGGACAGTGGGATTATTTTGCGGATACCAAATCATTAACTAAAGCGACATTCTCAATGGATATTCCGACTAAAGCGATTAAGATATTAACATATAAAAATGATATTGTTTTAGATCCTTTTGCTGGTAGCGGTACTAGTTTGGTTGCGGCAGAAACATTAAATCGCCGATGGATCGGAATCGAATTGAGTGAGAATTATACCAAAGTTGCAAGGGATAGAGTACAAAGTTTTGTGGATAAAAACAAACAATTGAAACTTGATTTATAAATAAAAGGGATTTACGTCCCTTTTTTTATTGTTGGTAATATTTATTAAAAAAGATTTTACAATGAAAGAGGAAGTTATTCTAAAACTTGTCCAAATACAGAACCAATTTAGATTCCTACATTGGCAAACCACATGGGACGCTAAACATCAAGTCTATGGTAAGATATATGATAATCTTGGAGATTTGATTGATAATTTTGTTGAAGCGTGTATGGGAAAACACGGAAGACCCGAGTTTGATAGTGAATTTATGATATCATTTCAAGATATAAAATCATTAAGTATTCAAGATTTTTTGGATAGTATAACCGAATTTTTAGTTTCATTCACGGAGATATATGACACAAAATACGATACCGATCTGCTGAATATTAGAGATGAAATGTTATTTGAAATAAATAAACTGAAATATTTATTAACCTTAAAATATTAATGAGAAAGAAAGTTGTAAGAATTACAGAAAGCGATTTAGTTAGAATCGTTAAAAGAGTTATTGAAGAACAAGATTACCGTCCTGAGAGTCAATTTACTCGTGCGGTACAACAATTTTTAAATCAAAAATTGAGATCAAACCTAAAAGTTGATGGTTTGATGGGGGATAAAACGCAGGATGCGATTATGAAATATCAGAGCATGATAGGAACAGATTCTGACGGAAGGTGGGGCAGAATGACTTGGGAAAAAATGCCTGAAACTGATAGAAGGATTTTAAAAAAGATGATCGCGAATGAGGGTGGACTCATAGATAAATTTTTAAACTGGATGGGAATAGAATGAAAAAATCATTAAACGAATCGGGTATTAGAGATATAAATAAGTTAAGGAAAAGATATCCTAAAGCTGAGATATATTTTCATTTAGATACGGATGGCATAACCAGTGCACTCGGGATGAAAAAATATTTAGAAGATAATGGAATAAAAGTTATCGATGCCCATGTAATACAATACGGAGATAAAGAATTTGCGATTAAGAAAAATGATGCGACTGGTGACGTTATGCCTGTTTTGGTTGATTTTGCGCACGGAAAACCAATGTTTGTTATCCATACAGATCATCATGACTCCCAAATAGGGGTTGAGCCGGGTACATCTAAAGATTTTAGGAAGGCTAAATCGAATGTACAAACCATCTCACAAGTTATTTCACCCAAAGATATATTCACAAGTGAAGATATTGAGTTAATAAATACTGTTGATTCCGCGGACTTTGTTAGGAAAGGAGTTACACCTGATGAAGTTGTTAACTATTTATTCAAGTTTGATAAAGATAAGTCCTTAGAAAGAAATAAAATGTTGATGGGATTTGTTGTTAACAAATTAGTGTTGGCGTTCAAAAACAAGAAGGGATTTCTTGAGGGGTTAGTTATGAACTCTCAACCATCGTTAATGTCAATATTGACTAACATTAGAGATTGGATGAAAAAAAACGAAGCTCCTGGTTTAGAACAACTACAGAAACATTCCGACGAATATAGGAAAACGATGGTAGATTATCCTAAAAAGATATATGATGATGGGATAATCTTCCAATATGGTGGAGGTTCTATGTTCAAAGCAGGTTCTTTTGATAGGTATACTCCATTTAGAAATCATCCTGATGCTGATTTTCTGATTATGGTTTGGCCGATGGGATTAGTTCAAGCGTCATGTAACCCATTCAAGGAAAAAACAATCAAAGACATAAATTTAGGTGAAATAGCTGACGAAGTAATAGGTAAGTGGGAAGGACAACTAAAAGGTAAACGAGTCCCACTATCGACGATTAAATGGGTGAGTGAGACTGCGGTACAACCAGAAAGTGTGGGTTTCACTTTCAGAGATTTTAAGGCGATATATAGGGATGAATTCGAAGGAGTTGACGGTGGAGACAAAGCTCTCAAAAAAATTGAAGATATGATGGAGAAACCATTTTCAGATTTAACTGAGGATGAGAAATCTCTTTTAGACAGAATAACTGTTTCCGCTTGGGATATAATCAATGCCAATAGTGGCGGACACCCTTGTATTACAAACATCAGTGGGTTAAATTATTTAGGTAGAAGTACTAGACCACCTCAAAGTAAGTATAAGTATGAACCTGAGAGTGAAGATACACCATACGTAAAGTTTACTAAAATGGTTGCGAACGAATTAAAAAGAGTTTTATCAGATAAAGTTAGGAATAGATAACATCAGAGAATATATTCAATTAAATCTCCTGATTCTATTCCTAACTCTTCACAGGTACCTCCCTCTAGTTCCAAAACAATATTTCCATTTCCACAATATGATGGACAATCATCATCCATACACGGTGGGCAATTATGATGTATATTAACAATGACATCATTTTTAATCATGATAATGTCCAATGGGATTATACAATTCTTCATCCAAAAACATTGTTTCTTTCCTCCCATTAGAAATAACATACCATCGAAAGTTTCATCGAAAGTTCTATTCATCATACCAATCACCTGAGATTTGCTATCAGATAAAACTTTAACATTGAAACTATTGTCATTTATCTTAATTTGTATCATATTTATAAATATTATGAGTGAAAAAATATATGCAGGTGTTATCGTAAATTACAGAGACAAGATGTTATTCTGTAAAAGAAATGTAAATATGCCTTATGGGGGTACTTGGTCGATAGTTGGTGGAGGAGTTGAAGATGGTGAAAAGATAAAGGATGCGGCTGCCAGAGAATTTTTTGAGGAGACTTCAATCGAGATATCAAAAAATGATTTGGAATTCATAGGTATCGTACCAAGATATAACCGAAATGGGAATAAATATAAGGGAAAAATGTTTGTTTTCCTTATGGACGTTGATAAAAAGATAATTCCTGATTTAGATCTTGCAATTGACGGTGAAGAACACACAAAATGTGGTTATTTCACTTTTGAACATATCAAAAGATATGATGTAGACAAAAATGTCCTAACTTTATTGAAAATTTATAAAAATATATGAATATGAACGGATTTACAAAATATATTATAACCATCATCATAATTTCGGTATTGTTTGTGGGTTATCACAAATACGAGGTGGAGAATTTAAATAATACAATCGTCACTTTGGAAAGTGAAAATGTTAATTTAAAAAATAAAATAGGATTGATGGAGAAGAACTTTGAGAATTTCATCAAAAAAAGAAATAATAACGTTAAGGTTGTGTATAAAACTAAAGAAAAAAAAGTTCAAGTACCTGCTGAGGTTGAATTGAAAGAGGTTAATCGGGACATTCAGGACTTAGAAAAAAGTATGGACAGTATAAAATCATTATTACCTAATAGAAAGGGGCAAGAACTTATAAATTCATTAAAACTCAAAACGTCAATATGAAATACATTATAATTTTATTTTTATTATTTGTTGGAAATTTGAACGGTCAGAAGTCATATCCTTATTTATATTCCGATTCGGTAGGTAGTCAATTCATTGTATTAACTTTTGAACAGGCACAGAAATTGGATAATGCTACAGAGTTTTCACCAACATTTTGGAAAGATGTGAACAAATATTATGTTCATGTCGATTCTTTATGTAAAATCGAATTGTTGGAAAAAAATCGACAAATAGATTCATTGAATTTGGAAAACAAAAAACTTGCGGAAATTTCAGAACTAATTTATTCTTCCGTTTCCATTCGAGATTCTATCATCAAGAACAAAAATCAGATGATTAAAAATTTGGAATATCAAAATTCATTGGAGAAAACAGATTTCGAAACGAAACTAAACGTTAAGGAAAAGGAAATAAAAAGCAAAAAAAGGGACATTAAATACTTGGGTGGGTTCTCGATTATTTTAATGATAGGTGTCGTAATTTCCACAATTTTTTAATTTTTTTTTTGTGAATATAAAATATTGTTGTATTTTTGTGTTCAAATCAAATCGAACATAGGATGAATCTCAAAAAATATCAGATTAAGATACAACATGAAACTTTTGGCGTTTTAGTGGATGAAACATTCATAAATGCGACGCAATTTCAACTTTTTTTGAAAATGGTACAAGGATGTATTGAACTCAAAAATGATTTAACATTCTTTAACGGTGTTGACTTTTTAATTCATATACCAAACAAATATTTATTGGAGTCAATCATTTTAACTTCAGTTGATAACTATTCATTGAGTGATTTAATGATTCATAAATCAAAAATAGAGTCCTTGGTTGACTAATATTATGGAACATAAAACAATTTTATTAATTTGGATGGTAGTCATTGGGATGATAAAATATTTTGATTGTACTAATGATAAACATAAGTAATTGTTATTCTTTTCATTTAATACAATATGTGAAAGTATTGATATTTATATGAAAAGCAATTAATGCCGAACGTAATAAAATATTCTGTATCCGCCCAAACTGAGGCTCTGAAGAAAGGAAACTTTTGGATAGGTACTGGAGATGTTGGAAAAGGACCAACAAGTTCATCAGATTATTGGCAGGGAATTGCTCCACCGAGTGGTGGATATACAATTTATTTAAATAAGGCGACTCAAGGTCCCTCGATTTATAGTCCTACTGACGATTCCAGTTTGATTACACTTACTAATATGATTGGTTCGCAATCATTCACGTCTGTAACTCAATGCTTCAACTGGTATAATACACAGTCAGATAAGATGGTGTTTAATAAAGATTATCCTGCGATTATAACTAGTGGATTGGTATTGAATTTGGATGCAACATTCCGTCCATCATATTCGACAAGTGGAACGACATGGTATGATTTGAGTCCGAGTGGAAACAATGGAACACTTATAAATGGACCGACATATAGTTCCCTACAAGGTGGAAGTATTGTATTTGATGGTACGGATGATTATGTAACAATACCAGATAACAATGTTTTCGATTTTGGCACTGGTGATTTTGCGATTGAAGTATGGGCATATTTTACAACTTTAGCAGGAAATGCCTCTACCGGACCTACGATGGTTGTATTACGAAATTATTATACAGGAAATAACGGATTCGCCTTCTACATCACTAAAGCGGGAAAAATGAGTATATATACCACTTCATTTTTTTCTGAAGCTAATGCATCGGTAGTTATAGATAAATGGCAACAACTAATTTTTACTAGAATATCAGGTGTGGGTTATTTATATAATAATGCAGATTTACGAGATTCCAGAGCTTTCACATTAAATGTATTAGTAAATAATCGTATAGATATAGGTTTTGACACACAATTCAACTCCGATCCGTTAACTGGGCGTGTTAGTTCCGTAAAAATTTATTCCGGAAAAGGATTGACTGCCAATGAGGTACTTCAAAACTATAACGCACAAAAATCAATATTTGGGTTATAAATTGAAATATGTCAAATTTAATAAAATACTCGACTACCGCACAGACACAGGCTTTAAAGACTGGTGATTTTTGGATAGCAACTGGTGATGTATTAAAGGGTAGTACATCTACAAGTGGTTTTTGGAATGGTATTTCACCTCCTACAAGTGGATATACAATTTATTTGAACAAAGCGAGTCAGGGTCCTTCGATTTATGTGCCAACTTCAGACTCGCAGTTGATTGATTATACAAATAGGATTGGGACACAATCATTCACATCTGTAACCCAATGTTTCAATTGGTATAATACACAGTCAGACAAAATGGTGTTCAATAAAGATTATCCTGCGATTATAACTAGTGGAATTGTTTCTAATATGGATGCGACATTTCTTCCGTCGTACTCAACAAGTGGAGTTACTTGGTATGATTTGAGTCCAACAGGTAATAACGCAACTCTGACTAATGGGCCTACTTATAGTTCAAGTGAAAATGGATCCATCGTCTTTGACGGCACTAATGATTACGCTGTTTTTACTAGACCTTCAACAATAGTCACTAGTGGTGCGATAAGTATTGCTATATGGGTTAAATGGACAACTGTTGGTACTACATCTAGCACAATTCAAGCCTTAGTTGATAATAATCATTCATTTAATAATGGATTTGTAATACAAGATAGACCGGATATTTCAAAATATTTAACGTTCTCGGTTAGACCAACGGTTAGTAATCCCAATGGAGTGGTGTCCACTTTCCAAGTTGGAAATGGACGATGGCATTATATAGTTGGGACGAACGATTTAACAACATCAAGATTATATATCGATGGATATCTCAATGCAGCGGCGGCTGAGTCAGGAGGAATCATAAATGCTCAACCTAACGTATCAGTAGGATATTGGCAAGGTGGACCTGCTAGATATTTAAATGGAAATGTTAAACAAGTTTCGTTGTACAACCGAGCATTATCATCCGCAGAAATCCTTCAGAATTTTTATGGTTCCAATATTGTAACCAGTGGGTTGGTATTATATTTGGATGCGGGAAATATTGTTTCATATCCGCAAACTGGTACTAATTGGTATGATATAAGTTCTGGCGGAAATAATGGGACTTTAGTTAATGGTCCAACTTTTAATACTGCAAATGGTGGAAGTATTGTATTTGACGGTACAAATGATTATGTTGATTTGGGTGGTAATTTAACATTGAAACCAACATCAGCAATTACAGTATCAACTTGGATACGGTTCAATACTATGGTAGCTGATGTTAGGGCTTTATCAGATTGGCATCAAAGTATATCTGTTGATAGATGGATTTTTTATATTTCCAATTCAAACACTATTTGGTGGTATTTACGTGCTGGAGGTTTAGATACTGAAGTTGCATTCAGTCCTGTTTCATTAAACGTGTGGTATAACTTTACTGGGGTTTATGATGGAAATTCACAAATTTTATATGTGAATGGAATATTTCACAATTCAAGAGTTAAAACAGGAATAATGAACACATCTTCGACAGGAAATCCAATAAGATTGGGTGGGCAAGTTAGTGCAGGTGGATATCTTAATGGAAATATTTCAACAACCACAATATATAACAGAGGATTATCAGCAACCGAAATTCTACAAAACTATAACGCGCAAAAATCAAGATTTGGATTATGATAGAAAGTTATGAAGACAGAAGATACGTCATATTTGACGTAACCGAATTACCTTTAATTAATTTTGATGAGGTATTCGAAACATCGATGGAAACTGTTAGGTTATCTGTTGACGGAACTAAAACATTTGTAAAGTTTAATTTACCACAACCACCGACGGTTCAGTCATTGACTACAAAATCTATCGAGTACACTCACGAGGAAATATTGGATATTTTGGCAACACCTGAGTGGACACAAGAAATGGAGTCGTAAGAGAGAATCGAACTCTCGTTTTCTGATTGGAAGTCAGAGGTAATTTCCACTATACGATTACGACTTTTGGTTGCGGTTCCACCGGGAATTGAACCCGGCACTTTGCCGTGACAGGGCAATATTATAGCCGATTAACTATGGAACCCTAACAATATTTCTTCACCAATGAATCGATGTATTCAATTTCATCATTTTGTAAATTGTAAAAAACATTTTTCAGTTTGTCAATTTTCACAAAAAAATCCGATTCCAAGAATCCCAGTTTTTCTGTTAGTTCTTTTGGTTTGATGTAACCATAATCTTGTAGAGACTCAATCAATGATTGAATCTCCCAATCATTACATTCTGAGATGAATTCATCTACATCAATATCAATATCTGTACTAAATGTTGGCATATAGTTTGAATTAAATTGTTCCCAAATGTCCTGATGGTTTGGACATCATTTCCAATGTTGCACCATCAAAAGTTAATCCTTGATAATCTCTAAACAAATCCATCATCAACTTACAGGTTTCATGACTTTGTTTGTTCCTGTCATCAAATCGGTACTCGGAAGATGCGACGTGTTCCATCCACTTTAAACACAATCTGGTGAAAGATTGTTGTAGAGTTCTGTGTTCCATTTCCATTGACTTAACAAACTCAGTATGTACATCACCGAATGTGTTAACGTAATCTGTCATTTCGGATACCATGTTTTTTGCGTCTCTCATGTTTATTTTTGTTTAGAATACAAAGGTAATATAAGTTTCTAATACTGCCAAATTTTTTGAATAAAAATATTTAATTGATGTATAGTTTTTTTCAAATAGTTTTCATAATTTTGTTTATTAAAACTTATTATAATCGACATGGGCGTAGTTTTGGTATTAAATTGTGATTATACACCTTTGAATTTAACAACTCCTCAGAGAGGGTTTATATTGGTTCATAAGGGAAAGGCTGAGGTTATCAAGTCTGATGATAATCCAATAATGTCAGGATATAAAACATATGTTCGTCCTCTCATAATTCGTTTATTGAACTATATAAGTCATCACACGAAAAAATTAAAAATAAATCGGCATAGAATCTATCGAAGAGATAATTATCAATGTGTATATTGTGGCGCAAAAAAAGAATTGACATTGGATCACGTTATACCGAAATCTAAGGGAGGTGGTAATAATTGGGAAAATTTGGTAACTTCATGTTCCAAATGTAATGTTAAGAAAGCGGATAGAACTCCCGAAGAGGCGAAGATGAAAATGTCGCATAAACCTTACATTCCAACATTGATTGACGAAAACAAGATTGTCAAATCAATGTGGATTGATTATCAAAAATCATTTTTATGATTGGTAAATTGAATACTTATACTATTAAAAAAGGATGTCATTATTCTGGATTCCATTTTTCATTAACGACATCAAATGAATTAACGGCAGATGTTGTGTTTACTGAGAGTTGTGTTTATACACTCGATAATACGAGCAAACAAGCTGACGTGAATAAATTATTGGGATTAAGTGATAATTATTCACATTCTTGGGATAGTGCTAGGATTGGTTGGAGATATCTCGACAATAAATTGGAAGTTCTAGGTTACTCAAGAAATGACGGACAACATTATTCTGAACATTTGGCATTTGTTGAGTTATATAAACAATATCGGGTTGGAGTTAAAATATTGCCAGGAGAATATCAATATACAATTGATAATCAAACGATATCGATGAAGAGAACTTCAACCTATCATGGTATTAGATACTTATTGTATCCATATTTCGGTGGAGAATCGGTTGCACCACATGAAATACGAATCAGAATGAAACACATTTAAGACAAACCATATGGCTCATCCAAACTTGCATGCAAAATCATCTGCAAAGAAATTCGGAGGTAAACCTGAAGATTATATCCATTTACATGAATGGTTGGACGAGACCAAAGCGTGGTTTGGAGATTCTATGCATCGAGCATTCCGACATCATAGTGAAGGAATATTTGAGATGGAAAAAAAATTCGGATCTGAGTTTAAAAATAGTGATGGGAAAACTGTTTATACCCGATATGTTGGAGAACAACATGTCAAGGAAGATTGTTATGGTTATTTACCTTCAGCAAAAGAATGGTTATTGAATTTGATGAGTAATGAAAGACCGCAATGGATGATACGGGTTACAAAGTTGGAATTTGAAGATTAAATATATTTATAAAATAAAAAAGATATGGCGTTTTTAACGGATGAAGATAGGGCTTATCTAAAAAAAGTTGCAAAATATTTGCAATCAACAGGATTAGGTATTGGAATAATCGAGGATTATGTTTCGGTAGATGAAATGGTGACTATGGATGATATTATGGAGTTCAAAAAGGCTTTGGAATACATAAAAACTTTCAGTAGGTCCCAAGAATCAGTTCCTCAGGGTTACAAGAACATCATAAGTAAAATATTTGATAATGTCAAAATAGATGGAAATAAAGTTAATAACACTTATAATACCGCTGTAAACGTTTTTGCAGAACTGAATTATAAAATAAATCTTCTGACTGTTGGTATGGACGTTTATTATAATCGTGAGGAAGATTCACAAGTCGAATATTATGAGGATGAAATCGGTAGGGTAATCGATGATCTCATAAAAAATAATATAAAACCTGAATTTGATAACACCCTGAGTGTATCTTATGATGGAGGTGGAGATTCAGGTTGGATAGAAAATACGTTTTCAACTGGAGAAACGGTACCAAAAAGTTTTGAGGATTGGGGTTATTTAGTTTTATCTGAGAATTTTGGAGGGTGGGAACTTGACAGTGGATCCAAGGGTTCATTTGAGATTAACTTCACAGATAGAACTATTACAATAAATCACATACAATATATTGATCAAGCAAAACAAATAATTCTTTTCGAAGAATCTTTCTAAAAATTTTTTTTATTTCACATAAATGGTATATATTTGTGGAAAATTAAGAAGATGATAGATATAAAGTCTTTAAAAGAATCTGACACAAACCGCAAAGTTATTTACAAAAAACCAAATGGCAAGTCCGAAGAAGGTAGAATAACCTCTTGGAATGATAGGTTCATATTTGTTGACTATTATAATAATGGTATGGGTGCGGCAACAAATCCGAAAAATTTGGAGTTCATTCAATAGAGACAACCCACAAAAAAAATATCAAAAAAAAAAGTTTCAGATATTGTGTGGAATCAAAAAATCCCTTATCTTTGTGATGTAATCAAAAAAAAAATAAACAATGACGGCAGAACAAATCAAAACCCTAGCTCCTTCAGTATTCACAACAAGTCCATCACCAAAGTTGTCTGACAAATATACGTTTGTACCGACATTTGAAATCTTGGAAAACTTCGAGATGGAAGGATGGAAAGTAAGCACGGTACGACAGACAGGTAAAGGTGAATTTGCAAAGCATGAGGTTAGACTCAGAAATGGGCAACTACCTCAGGTTGGAGATTCATTGGTTGAAGCAATCATCTCAAATTCCCACAACGGAATGAGTACATTGCAAATATCTACTGGACTACACAGATTGGTATGTGCCAATGGACTTACAGTTCCTACCTCTGTATCTGATAATATATCCATCAGACACATGAGGATGGATTTGGGAGAGATACGTAGAGTTACCGATGCGTTCGCTGAGAGACTTCCGATTATTGACAGGTCGATTTCCAAGATGGAAACTACTTTCCTGACTGATGAGAAGGCTATGGATTTCTTGGACAAGGCGTCTTTCCTTAGATGGATGCACACGTCCAAACCTGTCAATATTAACTTGGAGGATCTATTGGTTCCTGAGAGAACTGCCGACGTTGGAAATAGTGTTTGGAAGACGTTTAACATCATCCAAGAGAAGTTCGTTAGAGGTGGAACCTCATACCGAACTCCAAAGGGTAGAAGTATGTCCATGAAAGCACTGAAGGACTTCCAAGTTATCAACCGCATCAACACCGGTTTGTGGGAACTTGCGGAGACCTATTGTTAAACTTCTTGGGTGGGTGTCATTTTAACTCCGGCGGGACACCCACCCTTGGATTTCAGAATTGAAAACAATTAGCATTTCATATATAAGTAATGAGTAGGAGAAACTCACCAGTCTTTAACCCAAGACTCACTTAAACATGGGTGGTGATTAGTAGTATCAGCCTAATGACTACGACATGGGATTACGTTAGCAAACCTACTAACGCCCATTATAGGTTGACTTTTTTCATAGGGGACGCCCAGCAGGTTTTTGAATAGGAAAAAACCGATATGACTACTCACCCGTAATCTCAGGGTGGGGGATGAGGAGAGAAGACACATCTCTCCTCTTTCTTTTTAATAACGACTAATAACGACTAATAATGTCTAATTACAAAATCATACAAGACATAAGTGAATTAGAATATTTTATTGATAATATTCTTCCTGACTTGGATAGGGATGAGTGTTATTACATTTCTTTATTCGCAAGAAAAAAATATTCACGAGAACTGATATGGTCATCAGACAAATCACAACTCAAAAGATTAACTGTTTCAAAAAAATCTGACATTATAAATAAACTCAGACAACTAGAAGTTGCTGAGGGTAGTTATATGTTGAGCGATAGAATTGCTCCTCAGGATAGTTTGGTTGTTTATATTCATATCAACCCTCGTTCTCAAATTAAAGCCGCCAGATTCCTTGCGAAAAGATTGATGGATATGATTGTGGATGATGCACATGGGTTTAATGTTCATCAAGAAGCGTTAAGTTCAATCCAAAGAAGTCCAGGAAAAAAACATTACATAGATTTTGATTTTGACTTGGATAATAAGGATGACATGCCTAATATTATGGATAAAATATCTGAAGTAGTTAATTGGGATGCTTGCACTTTCGTTGAAACCAGAGGTGGTTTTCACTGTTTGGTTAAGTTAGATAAAGTTGAAGAGGAATATAAAAAATCTTGGTATAGGGGAATTTTAGATTTGGGTAGTGATGTTAATGGTGATTGTATGATTCCCATTCCTGGAACTTGCCAAGGTGGTTTTATACCCAAAATAAATAATAGTCATTTTATTAGAAATTTTGAACCAATATATGAATAAAGAATTTGTGCCATATAAAATCGCGTTAGAATTAAAAGAACTTGGGTTTGATGAACCAACTTCATTTTATTGGGAAGGTGATAAAATAAAACCGCTACCGATGAAAGACGAAATAGGGAGTTTTCATTTTAACAGACATTCTACGGCAGATAATGAATGGATCTGCGCACCAACAATTAACCAAGTTCTCAGGTGGTTTGAAGAAAAACATGGAATGTATGTTTCGTTCTTGATTGATATGTGGCTAGACGATGAGAAAGTGTCTGATGAAATGATATGTTACACAACATTTATTTGGCAAATTGGAAAACCTAGACCTAACCCATGGGATGAAGTCGGTCATGGTGATTGGTATTCTATAGCAATTTCGTCTATTGATAGCATGATGAATACTTTAAAATACGATAATAAAGAAGATAGGGAAGATAATAAAGTTGATTTGATTGATAAAGAGATACACTTTATTGAGCAAAAAAGACGTTTAATACAGATGATGAAAGATGATGAGAATGATGGGTTATATGATGTGTAAATAATAAAATGAATATATGAAAAATTTTTTGGTGTTTATGATGATGTTAATTCCTTTTATGGGATGGACGCAAGATTACAAAAGAGTTGTATCTTACTGTACTCATAATATGATACAGGATGAATACGACAAATGGGTTAGACTGAAAACAAAATACGAAAGGCATGAATTTATGATCACACCTTCAAAGATATATTGGGTATCAAATGACGATGTATATTATAATATCGTGAGTGTTAAAAAAAGTTCTGACAGATATGTTTATTTATGCGCTGGCAAAAATGATAAGCCGATTATTTTCTCAATAGAAAATGGGAAATCTTTGGTTGTTGTTTGGGCGGAGGATGATGAAGGATTGGATATCAAATATGCGTTAGTTTTCGATATTGAAACTTTTTGATAAAAAAAATGATTTAATATTTTTATAAGTTACTTGAAACTATTAACTTTGTGACGTTAATTAAATATTCAGGATGGGCGTAATGAGGGACGGTACCCGAATCCTATATGGTTGCTTATCCGGTTCGAGTCCGGCTCCTGAATATTTTATCTAACTATTGCAAGTTGGAAAAACTTTCTCCGACAATTTTTCATCTACTCTGAGAAGCCGATTGGTGTCAGTTAATTGGAAACAGTTGAGCTGTCAGATTGAAGAGGTTCCCAGTGAATATTATCCGGAAGTGAAAAAACCTGGTGTTAAGAGAGCATGCCTCGATTATGTTCACACCTGTTTTTTTGGAAGATAAAAAAACGTACCAGGAGGCATCCCAATAGAACTGCCCGTCTGGTCATCTCGTTACAATGAATAGCCCAAGTGTATAAGTTGTAACACCCTGCAAGCTCTAATTATGGACGCATAAATTATCTTGCAGGTTTTTTAAAGTAAAATAAATAAAAATGAACATATCACAAATTTATTACGATTTTAGTATAACCTTAACGGGGTATTGCATATATACTTTGTTAGTTATTAAATTAATAAAAATTGAAATATGGAACAAAATGAAATGATGGATATTCATAAAATAATTATGAGAACATTAAAGGTAGTACCGAAAGCGTGGGATATGAACCACCAAAACTTTAACTCCGATTGTCATATGGAACTGACTGATAAAACATATGAGTTGGTTGGTAATAGATTTGGTACAACACCAGAAGAAGGTAAGAAGATTGTAGATAATTATTTTATGATTACTGGTGGTAATGTATAAATTACACATAACGTTTTGCGTATATACGAGGTACGCCAAACGATAAATTTCAAATTATAAACAAATGCTTGTAGGCGTATCTTGTATATACGCTGTTATAAGCAGTTAAATTTTAGAACAATGGGAGATTACAGTTTTGATTTAAGACCATTAATTTGGTTAGGTGCATTTATCATCCTTGCAATATGGGGATGTTGGGAATTAATTGATTGGCTTTGGGTAGATGATGCTATTCGTAGCACCAAGCCAATAACCCCCGAAATAGAATTGGTTATAAAAAACAATGTTGTAGATACTGTCTATGTATATCGTCAGCCTTAATTGCATATAACGGTTTGCAGCTAAACGAGGTGGCTGATTTTACCTCAAAAATTAATTTAAAAGAACAAAAGTATGAACACAGACAAAAGTTTATTAGAAGCACAAATCCAGCCATCTTGTTTAGGGGCTGTTATGCGTAGTGCTTTATCTTGGTGGAATAAGCTAACCAAATCACAACAACGAACATATGAAATGCAGATGTTGGGATATGGCGAATGGTGGGAGGATAACTCATTATGTGATGCAGATATTTTGAAGATGTACCAGCATTACGCATAACGTCCGATGATAAACAATCGTTTTAATGTTGTTTATCATTTGTTAGGTTTTGTCATTAATTTGTTTTACCTTTGTAAAAAATATAGAATATGAAAAAAGAAGATTTAAAAGATTTTAGTAGAGAAGAAATAATAGAAATTTTTATACAATTAATTAATCGTATGGAAACTCAGGGTACTAGATATATGAGTGAGTATGAAAAAGATAATGAAAAATTGGAAATGTATACTTGTGCGTCAGGATTATTAACAAATGTAAATACGATACGAAATTTTTTAATGGTTAAAAAAAATAAAACAGAAATAAATGAATTCCCCAATAGAGCAATTTTAATTAATTTTTTCAAATTCCTTAATGATAAAGAAAATTATAAATTTACAGAATTTGGTATTGAAAGAATTGTTGATTTATTTTTAGAAAAACAAATTAATGATTGAACCTAACATATTATTGGCGCAATTAATAATAAAATATAGTCAGGTGGCGGAATTGGATAGACGCTATACTTAAGCAGTTGAAGCTGGGTAATTCAACAATACAGGTTCGAATCCTGTCCTGACTACGGGATTGGTTGGTACTACACAAGTGATTAGGAAGTACCTGATAGTCAGGTGGCGGAATGGTAGACGCTCCTCCCGAATGCGAGGGATTGGTTCTGTTCGATGCAGACGTAGAGATTGGTGTCTCTCAAATACAGGTTCGAATCCTGTCCTGACTACAAAAAACAAGACGATGCCCCAGTAGTAACGGCGTGAATCTAGATAAGTAGGCTACAAGAGGCGTAAGTGTCAGATGGGTTCCACACATCTTGTTTTAGTCAGGTGGTGTAAGGGTGCACATCGCCACGCAGGGGGTAGAACAGGTTCGAATCCTGTCCTGACTACAAAAAATTAAAATAAAAGTTATGAAGTATTACGTAATAATGAAATTAAGAAATGGTGAAATTGCTGAGTATACTACATGGGGTAATTTTACAAGAAAAGAAATAATAGAAAAAGCAACTATACCCTACAAAGGAGAAGTAGTAAAAATAATTGGGATATTCTAAAAAATAATTCAGTCAGGTGGCGGAATTGGTAGACGCTACGCATCTATTGGTTCAATAGGCATATTGAATACGATGATAGAGGTTAAGGATGGATGAGTAAAAAGTACACTGAAAATCCACAGCTCGTATAGGTTCGAGTCCTGTCCTGACTACAAGGATATCCATTCAAAAAAATGGTGTTAGCATTTCGGATTAGTACGGAACGAGAAATCCTTCTGAGCGAAATCCTTAGGATGTAGAGGCAGTGGAGCGACACCACATATCTTTTTAAAATATAGTCGGGTGGCGGAATTGGTAAATTAAATAATATAAAATGAGAATAACAAAACATAATATCTGCGAAGTAATTGATAACTATCTAAAAGAACAAAAGATAAGGTATTCAATTTCAGAACAAGATTCTAAGGGATGTTTGTATGAACTTTTCATATCATCAACTGAAGGAAATATTCAGGTTGAGTATAATTTTGATGATGATAATGATGACCTTGTTTATATGCAGCTCTTCACAACTGTTGACTACAAGGGTAATTCAATTTATCACGCATATTGGGATAGTGAAGAGGGGTCTGATTCGGTGGAAGGTGAGATTGATAATTTAATTGATGCTATTAAAAGGGTAAACCAGGCGATTTCCAAAATTTCAGCAAAAATTGACCAAATTAAAGATATTTGTGAAGAGTATGCAGTGGAGTTTGATGAATTTATAACCTTGAATTACGATTTTGATGAATAGTCAGGTGGCGGAATTGGTTAGACGCAAGTTGAAATAAACTGGGAGAAACACCGAGAGGAAGTAATGGCTCAAAATCCCTAACAGGTTCGAATCCTGTCCTGACTTCAAAAAAAAAACATCTCCAAAAGTGGTGGTAATATGAAATAAAGTATTATCTTTGTATTGTTAGTCAGGTGGTAAAGAGTATTAGTAAGCCGTCTCCAAGCTATATGTAAAAGAGATGAACGCCTAATTTGAAAACTACTTATATATTCGATTACTATCCTGACTATAAAAAAAATATTTATTGCTCCCGTCGTCTAATGGTTAGGACACAAGATTTTCATTCTTGGAACGGCAGTTCGATCCTGCTCGGGAGTACTAAAACTTTAAACGTGTTGTTCCTATTGAGAACAGGAGGACTGAACAGACGCTATGTATGAATAGTATACCTCTTTGAGGGAGATTCAACAGTACAGACAACACAGAGGGCTTCTCACCCTCAAATTTATATATATTGATGATTGTCTGGGATAAAGTCGTGAATCCGCATTAAGAAGCTCACATCTTCTCGGAGTAACCGAATTGTTTAAATTTGGTCTTTGAATTGTGGCAATCATTTTTTAATAAAAAAATATTTCCAAATATAGATGGAATATCAAATAAAGCTTTATCTTTGTGATGTTAATAAAATAGTTCATAACCATAAAAACATTAAAATCATGGCAAAAGCATATGTCCCTTCTAACATCAGTAAATTCGCCGAAAGTAGAGGCGTCACGAGATTGGTTAATAAAGTTGCCGGATGGGCTGAAAAGTCCGGAAAACGAATCACCGGTGGTACGGCAATTGGTAAATATTATAGTACCCTTATTTTGGATATGAGGTATAATGGTTCTGAAATATATATTGACTTGGACACTGGAGAAGTTCAGTTGTTTGGTGAAGTTGTTAATTCTCCAAAATCTTTCTTGAAGGTTTTGAACCAAAACACATCTGAACTTGTTGGTGTTTAATATAGAGATGGTTAGGTAAAATCAAACTAATAGTGGTATCACGGGTTCAGTAATCCTCCCAACCGGACGTGAATAATGGAGGTGACTGTTAGTTTTGATTAAAAATAAAGGAAGCGTCCAATGCTCTTTAGGTGCACTTGATGACTAGGGACACGTTCGAATCGTGTGACACATATTAGGGCTTGTGAATATCAGATGGGTTAAGAGTAGTCATCACTTTTTCAATATATAAACAATTTAATTATGGATTTATACACGTTAAAAACAGAGTTAATCGCCATTATGAATGAAACAACCGTTTCTGAAGATGACAAATTGCTTCATATCGCAGCACGAATTATGGATATTAAAAGCGATGCTTATGAAAATGGATATTCTTATGGATATAACGATGGTTACACGAATGGATTCGATGACTGTAAAAATCTTTAAAACTAACGATAATCTTGATTATCATAGATATTAACGATAAATTTACTTGGAAACCATACAAAGGTCGTGGGTAGCACCGGTCACAGCCAGCCCAAAACGTGGTGACTTATGGTTTTCAATTTTTTACAACACAACCTCTAAAACAAATTATATGAAATTAGAAGATTTTCAAGAATTAGTTAATGAATTGAAATTCATTTCAAACAGACACGATAGTTTGTTATCAAACGGTATTGACCTATTAAATTTCTCTGATAATTATCATAAAATAATTACCATGTTGATAAAAGAAGTATATGGTGAAGGTGGTAATGATTGGTTTGGATGGTTTTGTTATGAAAATGATTTTGGAGAAAAAGAATTAGGTGCTTGGGATGAAAATAAAAATCCCATATGTTATGATGTTAAATCATTATGGGAATTTTTGGAAGAAAACAAAGTTAAAAATGAAAAATAAAGAAAGTATATTGGAAACCAATGGTGAACCCATTTTAATCAGTGAAAGTGACTTGATGGTGTTTATTGAAGCCATCGAAAACTCGGCACCACCAAATGATAACTTGAAGGAGGCATCTGAAAAATATAAAAAATTTATTCAGGAAAGTTCGGAAATCAAAAAATAACTATTATCTTTGTGTTGTTATTGTTAACCACCTAAAACAAGATAAAATGAAAACCTCGAACAGAAATAAGAAAGTCGCATTCGGTAACATCACTTTTGGTGAGGCGGCGAATCACATTGGCAAGAGAATGACTGCCAAAACTCACAAAGATAAGTCCAAGTACTCTAGAAAGGGAAAGGCCAAGTTCAGTGTGAATTAATATTTGAACTCGTAGCTCAGCTGGATAGAGCAACAGATTTCTAATCTGTGGGTCGCAGGTTCGAATCCTGCCGGGTTCACTGTGTCTATAGTTCAGTCGGTTAGAATGTCTGATTGTGATTCAGAAGGTCGTGGGTTCGAGTCCCACTAGACACCCAAAATTAAAATATAAAACATGGAACAAATAAAAGAATTGGTTGTTAATTATTATAATTCAAACTTTTTTAAGATAATGGGTTATTATTTGAACAATGACGACAAGGAACACGTTATCAATATTGGAACCTCCATATTGTGTACAAAATGGAAGATAGGATATCCTGGTGGTTCATTCGTCCAAGCAATAGTTAATAATGATTTGATGGAAACTTTTTCGAGAGCGGACGATGTTAACTCCAAAGTAATTAAGTTCTATTGTCATTTGATTTATAACACGAAAAAACCTGATTAAAATGAGTGAGAAAATCAAAAAAGAGTTTATTATTAAAAACAGAAAATGTTTATTTTCAGAAATAGGTAATTACTGTTATTTATCCAAACCAAATGATTATGTGGAGATCACTGAATGGGCAAATGGTGAAGGTGTGGATATAAATATTTCAGATGTTACGGGTAATAGAACTATTGCTATGACTTGGGGAGAGTTCAAATTGGTTAAAAAGATGATGAAAACTATTTATCAATAATAATAAGGACAGATGACCGAGTGGTTAGGTGTCGGACTGCAAATCCGATAAGGTAGGTTCGATCCCTACTCTGTCCTCAAAAATATGCGTGTGTGGTGTAATGGCTAAACACGGTGAGCTCCAACCTCACAGATATGGGTTCGATTCCTGTCACACGTGCAAAACTACAACATTATGAATGAAAATAACGTTCCACTTTATGGAAATGGAGAAACATTTACATTTGTATTTGATGAAATTGGATTCAAAGAAAGTATGCATATAACAGATAAGAAATTCAATTTGAATGACTTAACAAAATATGAATCTATCTTTAAAGGATTATGTAAAAATCGGAACAAAGTTTGATATTATTGGTATATTTATAGTAAAATGTATACGGTGTCCAAAAAATATTTCATAACGGAAAGTCAATTATCCACGATTGTTAACGAAACAAAATATACTGATATCATGAAAACATTACGCGGACTTAGAAAATCGATTAAAACTATTGCAATATTAACGGCATCTAATCCGTATGGTGTTAAAGAGACTAAAGAATATAATACACGAGCAAATAAAGATTTAGAAGGTAATCTAAAGACAGGATTTTTTGGATATAAGAAGATAAGTGGTAAGTATGGACATGAGGAGGATTCATTTATTGTCAATAATATTTCTAGAAGTATTGCATTATCTTTTGGTGAGAAATTTGCTCAGGATTCAGTAATTTATGGAGAAGTGGATGGTATTGAAAATGATAATGTTTATATGAGATTTGAGATGTTATCCACAGATCCAAGATATCCTAAAGACATTGGGAATTTGAAGGCGGAAAGTGATGTAGTAATTAATTTAAATGACCCGGAAGACTATTATTCTGAAATCGGCGGAAAAAAATTCGTTATTCCTTTCTATGATGTTACTGATAGATTTGTTGATAAAAACGACAAACCATATAAGGTTATTTCTAATTACAGTGGATCAACATGGGACGGAGGTAAAGTAGAACCCAAAAGTTCTGAAATAGTATATGAAGAATCTATAATATCCAACAAATTGAATGAACTAAATAAAATTCAAGACAAAACAATAACACAATGTTGTTCTGCCGCGTATAACAACAGGGGATTGATCAATAGATTGATAAAAGAAATCGAGGATATGTTATAAATAATTTATTCGATGCCTACAGCTAGACCATTCGCATATAATACAGGTTCAACTTTATCTGGTACCGTCCAATATGGAAATATTGCGGTTTTAACTGGTAATACTAGACCTGGTGGTGTTGATTGGTGGAATGGTCCTGATGAAGATTTGGGGTATGTAATTGCAACCCAAAATACCTCAGGAAATCAACCAAATCCAGTTGGGGCGCCGGCTTATCTTAATTTTTTCAGAACCACAGGAAAATCTTCTTCACTATTTAATCAACTTGCGAGTTATGTTGCTGGTCAAAATTTTCCAAATACATATAGCTCAACAACATATTTATTGGCGAATGGAAGGTGGACCTCGTACAATATACCAAATCTTATACCAAATTATGTGAATCCACCTACAATTTGGAATGTAAATGAGTGTAAAGATGTTATAGTAAACCTATCTAATTCAGGATACACATCTTCTTCAGGTCAGACACGGGTATCAATCAGTGCGGTTAATGCATGGGTACTCAATTTTAGTGGTTCACAAACAACTGCAATTGATGTTTCAGGAAATACCGTCAGTGTCCAAAATTCAGATTGGACTTTCTCAACTCGTAGTATTGGGTCAGTCCTCATTTTCTGGGATTTCACGACAAGTGTGTCATTAAATCCGCTTGAAACTTTGAAATTTGCAATACAATTTTGTTCTCCAGACGTGGCAACAAATAGATTTTTGAATACGAGTAAAAGCTCAACTGTTAATTTTAATGGAGGTGATCCCGAAGGTAACAATATCAGTTTACCAATCCAATCGGTTTAAAAAAAAATAACACAAAGGTGTTGACAGAAATAAAAAAAGGTATTATCTTTGTTAAACATTTGGAAATGTTCGGATGTATTTAAATAGAAACACACTAATATAGCGCGGTAGAGAAGTGGTCATCTCGTGACTCTCATAAGGTCGAAATCGGTGGTTCGAATCCACCCCGTCGCAACAAAAAAAACTGATAATAAATTTGGATAATTGAAAGTAATTATCTACCTTTGTAAGACAAAAGGAAAGTTCTTTGAAATGAAGATATTGGGCGGTCTATAGTCCATTAAAATAAACCATGAAAGTGGTATAAAGTGATTCTCTTTGGTTAATGAGAATTGCGGCTTGATTAGTCGAGCTCGAGTAGACAAACGAGATATCGTCGAACCTTTAGTACCGAGGGAAACTCTGTAGGGAAAATGGTTGGATGACTGGGCGATGCAGGTCGTTCTGTTGAGGTGGGAACACCGATAAGAATAACTCGTAGGATATTTGCAAGAACCGAGGTTATCCGACTTCACAATTGCGTTGTCCAATACAAAAGTTGGCTTAAAACCGAAAGGTAAGGTAGTGTACAAGTGGTGTTGTTACTAGCCCGAGACCTTAGTCCACCAAGACATGAGTCTTGAAGTTAACTTGAAGTATGGAGATAGGGATATCTCAGAGAGTAGTTTAGTATTTCCTCGTTCAAAAGATGAGGAAGCTGGTGGCAAGCCACTACTTTCACAATCTGCAACCAACAATTATCTATTTGAATTGGAATAATTAAAATAATAATGAAGGAAAAGTGCTTGCCAGTTGTAGATGAAAGGTCACTACATAGTTATGAGATGTTCATAGCCGTGAAGGATCCCAAGTCCTACACGATTTCCACGAAAGTTCTCTAATCTCGCAAGGATTAATTGGTGAGGCATCATCGAAGAGACACGAATAATGGGAGAGTAATCTACAACTTTAGGAGTGGTTATTTTAAATAACCGTGACTGAGAATTACCATCCAAAAGATGGTGGAAATCAGAGGAAACAATAATCTCTGTAAAGATTCTCAATTAAAAGGTGTATTCTCAACCTTTAATTTGTTCAATCACTAAAAAATATATAATTTTATTATGGAAGTTAGCATGGATGGACTTAGAGGTAGGATGATATCATCTTACAATTCACTTGTGAACAAATTGAATTCAAATATCAAAGATGCGTCTTGGGATCCATCAATAATTATTAACCCTGAGGATATTAGAAACAACGTTGAAGAGTTGAGAGGATGTATTGCAACTCTTGCATGTTGTTATATTGAAGGTAGTTTTGACTCAATAGAAGATTTTACTTTAGTTGACTTTTTTCCTGATGTAATGTATCAAGAATAATGTTTAGGTTTATCGTAATACTGATCATCTTATTTTTGTCAGGGTGCGAAACATTTGTACTCGAAAATCGTGACTTAACTCTAAGTGGTAAATATGTAATCAGTAAAATAGATATAACAAACGTGGATCAAGCGATTGAAAAAGATAGCTTGTATTTAATTGGTTCTACTTACAAAGGAGATTTACCTAAGCCATTTGATTCAATAAGAATTAATAGATTTTATATCCATTTTGATTATTCTACTTTAAGAATTAACCTTTTGGGTGTTACACAAGATGGTAGAGATATTTGGGAATACGGAAACAATCCAAATCAAATTTTTTATCAAGTATTGTCTAATAATTCGTATAATTATGGAAATTTGAGATTCACATACTTGTCTAAATCAGATGGAATGATTACTTTTATATTCTTAATTGAGGATGATGGATTCGAATCTTTACAATTGAAAAGTTCTGGAGTTTGGTTAAGAGGTAAGGAGGGACAAAAACAAGTTATGACATTATATTTAACAAGAGTTGGACCATGATTACGATAGAAAATATCAAAAAAAACGCTAGAAATCATTCAATAGGAGGTAAAAAGACAATTATTTCTAATGGAAAAATTGTTCTATCCATTGTTGGAGGGCAACAAGGTTTGTATGGTGATTTTATAGATACATTTGAGGTTGCGATAAGGGATGTTGAAACCTCAGAGTTCATTACTGATGTTTTTTTGGATACAGGAGGTGATGATATTAAAGGATTTTTGAGTTCAGATGAACTTGAATCTTTATGTAATAAATTATTTAAAAAAGGTTTCCAATTTATAAAAAATCCTTAAAAATTGGTGGTGGAGAAACTGTCAATACCTGTCAGTTCCTAAAAGAGGAGTACGTACTCCTCTTTTTTTTCATCCTAAAGTTCTTCTAACGTCATCACCACCTACAAAATACAATGTATTGTCGCCAAAATAATTAAGTTTTGCGTTGTCTTTAGAATATGCGCAATAGATATTATCTACGTCTAATTCATTATTCGATAAAAAATCCCATTTTCTTGATAAAAGTATAATTTTGTCTTGTTTTATTAATTCATACAATTTATTTTCTGATATTGTTTGGATGGGTTTTCCTTTTGTAGTTTCAGATTTATAGTTCAAAGGTTCGGACCAAGAAACTATATTAAATATTTCTACTATTCGTCCATCTGTTATTATATAACCGTAACCGTCACAAGTTTCGCATTCTTCCCTATTATTCAAATAGCCATCACCTCCACAATCGCGACAATCTTCTTCGGTGTTTTCATTAGTGATCAAAACGAGTCCTATGTATTCCATATTATGAAATAATATTTCAGATTTATCTATTTTTCCGTTTGTCAGGTAATCTTTTACATAAAACGTCATCTTCAAAAAATCTTCAGGATTCACAAATGAAGTAAATGCGGTTATTTCATTTGCAAGTTCGACTAATTGATCGTAAACTTGTTGATGGGTTGAATATTTGGATATCCTTTTAGACAAATTTATTGCTAACGATCTTGCTTTTTTTGACATAAGAAAATTATTTTACTATATTTCATAAATATCAAAAACAAATTATTATGTCAATACAAATCATCGTGACGGAAAAAGAAATAAATGACACTCCAAATGATTTCGAGTTGGGAAAAAAAATAAGGAGTAAATTATTTAATGAAATTAAAAAAATTGAATCTGAAAAAAATGATACGTATGACGTATGTGTAATCTGTGGTAAAGTAACGCCTTACAAATATTCACATCACATAGACATGAGAATTGGTTATGTTGAAGGTGTTGGACAAACTTGCCCAAATCCAAATGAATGTCAGTTAAACTGACAAAATGTCAGTTAGTTATGACTTAATGTCTTAATTGTATTTATAATTCATATTTGGCATATAAATTGACTATAAATTTGAAAATAAATTAAATAAAATATATAAAAATGGGTAAAATTATTGGAATAGATTTAGGAACAACAAATTCATGTGTTGCAGTTATGGAAGGTAGCGAACCTGTGGTTATCTCAAACGAAGAAGGAAAAAGAACCACACCATCTATAGTTGCATTCTTGGACAATGGTGACAGAAAAATTGGTGACTCCGCTAAAAGACAAGCGGTTACAAATCCAAAGAAAACTGTCGCATCAATAAAAAGGTTTATGGGAGGTAGGTTTAGCGAAAATAAATCTGAAATGTCAAAGGTACCTTACACGACTGTCAAAGGAGATAATGATACAGTCAGAGTTGATATTGACGGTAGAATGTATAGTCCACAAGAAATTTCTGCTATGGTATTACAAAAAATGAAAAAAACTGCTGAAGATTATTTGGGACAAGAGGTTACTGAAGCAGTAATTACTGTTCCAGCTTATTTTAACGACTCTCAAAGACAAGCAACCAAAGAAGCGGGTGAAATTGCAGGATTGAAAGTTCAGAGGATTGTGAACGAACCAACTGCTGCGGCATTGGCATACGGATTAGATAAACAAACTAAGGATTCAATTGTTGCGGTATTTGACTTAGGTGGAGGTACATTTGATATTTCTATTTTAGAGTTAGGTGATGGTATATTTGAAGTTAAATCAACCAATGGAGATACACATCTTGGTGGTGATGACTTCGATCAAGTTATAGTTGATTGGATTATAGATGAATTCAAGAAACAAGAAGGTGTTGACTTGAGTAAAGATCCGATGTCATTACAAAGAGTTAGAGAATCCGCAGAAAAAGCGAAGATTGAACTGTCATCTTCTGTTGAAACTGAAATAAATCTTCCGTATATTACTGCTATTGATGGCGTTCCGAAACACTTGGTTATGAAATTGACTCGAGCACAATTCGAGAAACTTTCAGATAAATTGGTTAAAAGATGTTTGAAACCGTGCGAAAAGGCACTAAAAGATGCTAAGTTAACAAAAGATAAGATAAGTGAAGTTATATTAGTCGGAGGATCAACAAGGATTCCTGCGGTTCAAAAAGCGGTTGAAGAGTTCTTCGGTAAGAAACCAAGTAAAGGTGTAAATCCAGACGAGGTTGTTGCATTGGGTGCTGCGGTTCAAGCAGGAGTTATTGCTGGTGATGTTAAAGATGTTTTACTTTTGGACGTAACACCACTTTCTTTGGGTATTGAAACTATGGGAGGAGTTTTTGATGTTGTAATTGAAGCGAACTCAACAATACCGACTAAGAAGAGTAAAGTCTATTCTACTGCAATGGACAACCAACCAAGTGTTGATATCCACATACTTCAAGGTGAAAGACCTATGGCGAAGGACAATCGTTCTGTTGGTAAATTCATTCTTGATGGAATTCCATCATCTCCTCGTGGAGTACCACAAATTGAAGTTACGTTTGATATCGATGCTAACGGTATATTAAAGGTTACTGCAAAAGACAAGGGTACAGGAAAAGAACAAAACATTAGAATTGAGGCGTCAACAGGATTGAGTAAAGAGGAAATTGAAAGAATGAAATCCGAAGCCGCTGAGAACGCAGAATCTGACGCAAAAGCGAGAGAAGTTGCAGATAAACTTAACATGGCGGATAGTTTAATCTTTCAAACAGAAAAACAACTAACTGAACTTTCAGATAAAATGTCTGAGGAAGAAAAAACTACAATTGAAACCGCTCTGAACAACCTAAAAGAATCTCACAATTCAAGAGATATTGATAAAATTGATTCCTGTATTCAAGAGTTAAACAAGGAGTTTGCTAAGTTTAGTGAAAACTTGTATAAAAATAGTTCACAACCTAACGAATCTGAAGAAGAATTTACGAATGTAGAATTTGAAGAAGTTAAATAACAATTAAAAGGGACGAAAGTCCCTTTTTTGTTTTATAAATAAACTATTTATAATAAAACGTTATGAGGAATTTTATTTTCATTATACTGTTTCTTATCATATCTGTGAATTCATTCTCACAATTTGACGATTTATACTTCAGTCCAAAGATAGACTTGGTTAACAAAAAGAAAGTTAATCTGGTTTATAATGAAAATGATGTTTCATTTTCGGAAAGAATAGGAATGTTTCACAATCCCTTCATGACACCGTTTTATTTCAATCGTTTTGATTATTGGTGGATGAATGATATATATTTTAACCATTTGTATGGTAATCCATATTACGGTAATTACTTTTACAATAATCCTTGGAACAATTTTTATCAACCGATAGTCATCATCAATCGTCCAAACATAACTGAACCAACAACAAATAGGATATATCAATCCAGAAAATCAGGTTCAATCAGTTCTTCTACGAGAGGAAAAGACGCTTCGCCTAGAAAACCTATTATTGAGACAACCAAAACTTACAAACAACCGATTATAACGAACTCTAACAACAGTTATAACACAAAGACGACACAAAGGGTTACCGACAACACCCAACGTCAACAGAGAAGAACTACGATAGGAAATCAATGATTTATATCTGACGGACGATAGATATAATACGGACTTTTGGCATAAGACATATCAATATGTTCACTTGACATGAAAGGATTATTTATTTTGAATTTCGGTGGACTTTTTTTATCATATGGGAAAATAAAATCAGGGTTATGCCACCTCAATAAATTATTAGGTTGAATGCAAAAGTTCCCATTATCCAATTGGATGAAATGAAAACATTTTGAGTCCAAATCCTCAGAATATCCGACATTTATCACATTCGGATCATTACCATAATCATCGATTGTAAAAAGATATATTCCTCGTCTCCATTCTCCGTCTCTGCAAAACACATCCACTTGTTTATTTTGTAAGAACTTAAATGTAATGGTAGAGATGGAATAGGATTGGGCATCCCAACTCTCCAATAAAGATAATCTTTTTTGTTCATCTTCATCCATAATTTCATAATCATCTTTCCATTTAAATGCAGATATTGGCATGTTCCATACAACGGCACCTTCTACGGATTGAAAATGAAATAAGATTGGATAATTGATTATAGATTTAACACCAAAAATAAACCCTGATAAATCATAATCTAAGCCAGTTATTATCTTACGTAATTTGCATTCAATATATGGGGTATTAGCATTTAGTTGAGACATATATTATAATTTACAAATCAAAATTATCGAACTTTATAGTTAACTCATCTTACTTGAAATGATTAAAAACAAAAAAGAATGTTCCATAATGAGGATGTTTAAAAATTACCATTCTGACATTACTTTTCTTGCGGAAATTGAAATTAAATATTTTCCAGAGTTGTTATGATATTCCTTAAATATTAATGGGCGATTTGTTTTACCAACTCTTGTTAAAAATTCACCAGTATGTCCACCACGAAACTTACCTTGATTTACTTTATTATCTAAACCAGGAAACTCGGCGTTATTTGTACCATATAGATAGGCGTCCTCACCTTTAGGTTTTAATAAAACTGAATCCTGACAGAAAAATTTACCCAATCTTATTATTGTATCATTAAAATCATCATCGTCATTCCAATTCACAACAAAATATGAATCCTCAGATACTTCGCGAGAGGAAGGAGTTTCAAAGTTTTCATAATAATTACCATCAACTTCAGTTACACCATATCCCTTATGTAAAAGAACACTTAACAAATCTTTATTTCTTAATTTATTTTCTTCTTTTGTAAATACTCTATCTTCGTAATCTGTGTATTTTAAACAATTTTCGTATTTTTTCCTAAACGCGGTAATTATTGCAACATCATGTTCTTGTGAAAATCTCCATAACCGAGATATTGAAGTTTCGGATACTAAATTATTATCCACAGTGGGTTGATTACCCATAAGTGTGAACATCCTGTCAATTTCTTCCATCAACTCCGAACCTCTTTTTTTCATATCATCTAATGATTTTTTGTTTTTCATGTTGATCTATTTTATTTAATAAATATTGAAAGATAAAGATAACACACTTATTTTATGTAACCAAAAAAATAATAAACAAAAAATATAATTAAATCTTGTTAATTGATTTAATTTTTTTATTTTTTTAGTAAAAATTAAGTTACCATGAATTACATAAAAACAATCTCAATCGTTGTTCTATCAACACTTTCAACCTTACTACATTCCCAAGACACGATAATTACAAAGTTACAGGATAATGTTGTTGGATATGAAGAATCTGAATCAATTTATCTCCCAACAAAAATTAAAGATTCATATGAATTAGGAGTTCACACAGGACATTTTTTAGTGGACGGTGATGTCGACAAAAGATTACCATCAGGATATGGTATTGGGTTACATTTAAGAAAGGCAATTCATTATACATTTTCATTACGTGCTGATGTTATGTTTGGTGAATCGTATGGATTAGATCCTCAGATGTGGACTCATTCTTCAAAAGGAGGTGGATTGGTTGAGAATGTGTTTCTACCTTATCAAAATCAGGATGGTTGGTTTCCAAAATATAGAACAAGGTATGGACATTTTGTGGCTCAAACTGTTTTCAACATAGGAAACATGTTATACTTACAGGACAAAAATACTTGGAGTACTTACTTTGCCGTCGGTGCAGGTATCAAAACTCATAGTACTATGTTAGATTTGCTCGACAGCAGTGGAAAACCATACACTAATCTATCACTTGTCAGTGGAGATTTAGATACCCGTTCAGGAAGAAACAATATAAAATACGAAATTGAATCAATATATGATGGTGATTATGAGACGCAATCTTGGAAGAAAGTCGGCGTATATAAATACAATGATAAATTCAACTTTTTACCTGTATTTACTGCATCACTTGGATTTTCCAAAAAATTAAATAGTAGATTAAATTTGAGTTTCGAACATCAAGTTAATTTAGCGGATGATGATAGTATGGATGGTATAAGGTTCAGAACTGCATATGATCAATCCAACAGTAATGATGTGTCTCATTATACTAATATTAGATTGGGTATTAACTTGGGTAATCAGGAAAAAAGATCAGAACCCTTATATTGGTTGAATCCTTTAAATCCGTTATAATTTGTGTTTTATATATATTCATTAGACTCTACCCAAAAGGTAGGGTTTTTGATATTTATATGAAAATAATTTTATGAACTTACAAGAAGATATAAATAGAATAAAAGAAGTTATGGGGATAGTTACCGAAGAAAAAATACCTACAACACCTCAACAATTAATTAAAAATCTTCCAACAGAATTAAAAGATTTGTTTTTCAAACAGTGGGGTGCAAAACAGAATCCAAAATGGCATCCTGAAGGTAATACCCTTAAACATATAATCGTTGTATTAAAAAGGGCCTACCATCATTATCCTGATGACCCAAATATGATTATGGCGGCGCTATTTCATGATTTAGGAAAGATGGATACATATGCAATTAATCCTAAGACAGGAGAACCAACCGCATACGGACATGAAAATAAATCGTCTGACTATATAGATCAATACAGAGATTGGATTGAACAATTCGATGGTGTTGATGTTGATGAAATAAAATATTTGGTTCAGAATCATATGAAAGTCAAACCGAGTACGTGGGACAGTATGAAAGATACCAAGAAAGAACCAATCAAAACACATTCGGCGTTTGATAAGTTAATGGGGTTTACTGATAAATTAGATGGGGGAGGGACCCAAATGGAAAAATAAAAAAAGGGAGAACAAGTCTCCCTTTTTATTTATATATCATCCACCGAAAAACCCATCGGTCTTTAGCCGATGGGATGTAAGGTGGTAAAATAATCTAAATATTTTTTTTACTAAATAACAACTTTTACTTAAATACAAGATATTTATAAGTAATGAAGGTTATTAACAAATCATACAAAATTAGATTATATCCGAATAAAGAGCAAAAAACTTTATTGGATAAACATTTTGGATGTGTTAGATTTGTTTATAATCATTTTTTAAATGTTAGAAACATAGAATATAAAACAAATAAAGTTAATATGTCGTATTACGACACTGCAAATGAATTATCAGGTTTAAAAACAAATGATGATTTTATATTTTTAAATGAAGTTAATTCACAATCATTACAATGGTCTTTAAGATTTTTAGATATCGCATTTAGGAATTTCTTTAGAGGACAAACTAAATTTCCTAACTTTAAAAAGAAATCAAATAACCAATCATTTAAAGTTCCTGTTAATTCTACTTTTAAATTAAAAAATAATAAAATAATCATACCTAAATTTAAAGAAGGTATTACTTTTAGGGGTAAAATAGAGTTAGATAATTTAGTTAAATTTAATTCAGTTAATGTTTCTAAAACACCATCTGGAAAATATTATGCGACATTACAAGGTGAATTTAATTATAATCCGATAGAACAAAATAATAATAAGGTTGGTATTGATTTGGGTATTAAGGAATTTTTAATTACTGATAATGGAATTAAAATTGACAATCCCAAATACCTTAAAAAATCATTAAAAAAATTAAAATACGAACAAAAACAATTAAGTAAAAAAAATAAAGGTTCTAATAATAGAAATAAACAAAGGATTTTGGTATCTTTAATTCACGAGAAGATAACAAATAAACGAATGGATTTTTTACATAAGTTAAGTCAAAAAATAGTTAACGAAAATCAAGTTATATGTTTGGAGAACTTATCTGTTAAAAATATGGTAAAAAATCATAAATTAGCACAATCAATATCAGATGTTAGTTGGTCTAAATTCATAGAAATGTTAAAATACAAATCGGAATGGAATGATAGACAAATAGTTCAGATAGATAGGTTCTATCCTAGTTCTAAAAGTTGTTCTGAATGTCATTATATAAATGATAATTTAACATTAAAAGATAGAGAATGGACTTGTCCGTCTTGCGGAACTAATCACGATAGAGATATAAATGCAGCTAAAAACATCCTTACACAAGGAATAAACATATTGTCTGGTTCGGGAATCGAGTCGGACATTAAACAAAAACCTGTGGAGGCGTTGCGGTTGCGCAAGTCAATGAAACAGGAATCACAACCATCTTTAGTGGTTGTGTAATTCAATGTTACTCAAAGCAGATTAGTTCAAGGAACATTTCGTGTTTGGGGTCCAAAGTACTTTTGTGATTTTCAAAATTATCTTCTAATTCTGCCAAGCTCCTATAGGTATACCTCATATTTTTATATCCTTCGCCAATTTCGGACATGATTATACAATACCTACCTTCGAAAATTGATTTTCTTTTGATTTCACTTCTTAACTTTTTGATTGACTTTAAGGTTACCATATCTGATTATTTATTTGTTTCCTCAAAGATACGGTTAAAATCTAATTCCACAAAATAATCAAGATTTTTTTTTAAGTTATATATAAACATTACCTAACACGTCGATGCTGGCAAGCAATTCTGATTGTTCTATTTCAAATGAAATTGGTGTCCCTTCGATATGTAAATTTCCACCCACAAAACGAAGATCTCCTAAAGATTCTAAAGGTGTATACATGACTTCCAAATTCCCATCTACAAATTTCAAGTTACCTAAAGATTTTATTTTAGTTACTCTCATATCTATGTTACCCACAACTTTTGTAAGTTCACCCAAATCTTCAATATTGGTTTTATAAAGACTTAAACTACCTTCGATATATTTCAGTTTTCCCAAACTTGGTATTGAAGTTGCAATTAAATTAACGTTACCAATAACTTCTGTTAGATTCCCTAATGAAGTTATATCTCGTCTACCTCCTAAATCTAGATTGCCAATTAATATATACTCAGGATTTCCTTTCTTATCCAAAAAACGTTGTAAAAGATCCCAGTCTTTATTGAAGACATCAAAATCCAAATTAAGGGGTTTTTCTTCAGTTAATAACTTGTATTGTGATTCTGTAATAATATATTTCATGGTAATTTTTTTTATATATGAATATATCCGTCGACTTCAATAGTTGACATAATTTCACTTCTTGTTATATTATTAGATAATGGAGTATTTTTCAGATTTAAACTACCTCCAACATATTCAAGATTTCCCAAATCATTTAGTTTGGTATCATGCACCATTAAAGCGGAGCCCACCTCAGTTAAATTACCCAAACTTTCTATTTCTGTGTGGGACACATCCAAATATCCATCAACTCTTTCAAGGTTACCCAATGATTTTATTTTTGATTTTTCAAAAAGTGCATAACCGCCAACATATTCCAAATCTCCGAGAGATTCAATTTCTGAATAAAACAAATCCAAATCGCCTTCCACTCCAATAATATTTCCCAAGGAAATAATTTTCGCGCCTTCTAAATACAAGTCACCAGTTATTATACAAGGAGGGTTTCCTTTTTTATCCAAGAATTTTTGCAATAGTTCCCAGTCATTATTGAAGGTATCAAAATCCAATTTGAGAATTCTGTCTTCGGTCAATAACTTATATTGTTGTTCTGTGATGATATATTTCATAATGATAAATATGGATTAAAGATAAATAACTCCATCAACTTCAATTTGGTCTCTAATTTCTTCTTCACTCATTTTTTTTGATATCAGTGTTCCTACAAGACTTATAAATTTTCCAACGGATCGAAGATTTCCCAAGGATTTTATAGATGTATAACCTAAGTCCAAAAAACCTCCGACAGATTGAAGATTTCCCAAAGATCTAAGGTTTTTGCAACCCATCAAACTTAAATCACCTTCAACAGACACAAGATTTCCCAAAGATTTAATTTTTTGTTCCGTTAAATACAAATCACCCGTTATCATATAAGGAGGGTTTCCTTTTTTATCCAAGAATTTTTGCAATAGTTCCCAGTCATTATTGAAGGTATCAAAATCCAATTTGAGAATTCTGTCTTCGGTCAATAACTTATATTGTTGTTCTGTGATAATATATTTCATAATGATAAATAGGTTGATTCAATTAAAAAAACTTTCCAAAAATGTTTTTTTTAAATAAAAAGCGTTATCTTTGTCTCATCATAAAAAAATAACCACCATGACAACAACAGACAACAAAGATTTTACAGTATTGGACACAAACATTCATATTGTTGACTACATCAATGGATCTTCTGGCACGTTCAGAGCAATTGTAAAAACCAAGGCGGGGTTTATGACTTCTGTATCTATGAAAAAATGGGAAAATATATATGATGTTTTCTGCGCGTTTAACAAGGGCGCGCTCCAAACCATAGAGTTTATTCCTGAAGGTTATGAAATATCATTAACAGTATTTGCCATGAAGGGAAAGAAGTGTTTGATTATGGACAAAGAACTTGCCGAAATGATTACAGTAGGTGACGTAAATAATGCATGGATGTCCACCAATCTTTACAGTCCTGAGCAATACAAAGCGGTAAACGCGAGTTCATGGATATCAAAGGTCTTCGTGGTTAATGATTAATATAATAATCCTCACCTCAAAAAGGTGGGGATTTTTTATTACAGGAGGAATTTTTATAATAAAAATATAAAATTATATAAAAAAACAGAGTACAAAATGTATTTTTTTTCCTATTTATTTATATAAATAAACACATTAAAAATTAAAAAAATGAGATCAAAGTTATTATTTATTTTATTATTTGGTTTTGCATTAATTTCTTGTAACAAGGAGGACAATGTTACAAGTGAACAAAATTTGCAAGAATATGCTGAAGAGGTTGTGTTCAGAACACAAGAGACAACAAATTTGGGGAAATTTGGTTGTTATGATTTGGTATTTCCTGTAAAGGTTAATTTTATAGATGCAACATCTGTGGAAGTTAACTCATATGAAGAATTAAAGAATGAGGTAATAGAATGGAGAAAAGAAAATCCAAGAGTAAGAACGAAACCACAACTGTCTTTTCCGTATGACGTTGTAAATGAGGATGGGGAGTTAATAACGGTAGATGATATAACAGAACAAAGACAATTAAGATTGGAGTGTAGAAGAGATTTTTTTGTGACAAACGGATTCTTCGGACATAACAATAGACCCAAACTTTGTTTCAAATTAGAATATCCGTTTACATTAGTGTTTAATGATGGGGTTAAAGTTATTGTGGAAAAACCAATAGACAGAAAGATTATACGCACAAAGATAAAGGAGTTCAAAACACTTAACCCTGGTGTAAGAATCAAAACAAATTTTGTATATCCAATTAACGTCAAGTTAGAAGACGGAAAGATTGTAACAGTAAACAGTCAAGATGAATTAAAAGAACTCATAAGAAGTTGTAAGTAAATAAAGTTAATATATAAGAAGGGGATGAATAATCCCCTTTTTTATTTATACCTTTTAAGTCACAAATCAAACTAAATTCCCTATATTTGTGTTATTATATAACTAAAGGGTATAAAAATGGAAAATAATTTAGTTTACGGATTGTTTTGTCCCTATACAAATAAACCTGTATATGTGGGTCAATCAAAGGTGGGGTTAGATAGACCTTTCACACACGTCAAAGAAAAGTCCCACAGTGAAAAAGTAAATAAGTGGGTTAATAACTTAAAGAGTGAAGGTAAAGAACCTGTATTAGTTGTATTAGAGTATACATCAGATAATGAATATCTAAACGATAAAGAACTATTTTGGACAAACAAGTTCTTAATGGAGGGAAACCTACTACTAAATCAAAAAAATGTAATGCCTGAATTTTTTACCTCAACAGAATTTAATACAAATAATTGTGATGAGGATGATTTTCTACAGGAGTTACGAACATATGTTAAAGGTAGAAGAAAACATCTTGGTTTAACACAAATGGATTTAGCACAAAAAGCAGGAGTAGGATTAAGATTTGTCAGAGAGTTCGAACAAGGTAAGAAAGATAATTTTAATACTAAAACCTTACAACAGTTACTTCGTCTATTAGGTAATGGTAAACTTAAATTAACTTACAAATAGATTAGAGAATAATACGGTTCAGTTCATTACCACCCTCCTCACATTCGTTATTTGTTATTATGTGATGCAATCAATTTCAGTTCAGCGAACCACCCATAATGATCTGAGACGGTATTCAATCCGTCGAAACATCTTTTGGAATCCAATATTTTGATGGTTTTGGTTTCATTCATCATGATATAATCCAATTTTGTTCTTGGTTCATGATTGGGGACATAATTATTTGTTTTGCAATCCATAGTCAAATCATTTTCATTTATATTTGTTTTTGAATCGACAAATGACATTATGTTTTGAATATAAGAATAAACGATGGATGATTTGATATTTGGGTGATTAAAATTCAAATCTCCCAATAATAATGTTGGATATTGGTTATATTCGGGGATCGTTTTAATTATCTGATGCATGAATACAATTTGTTCCAATCTTCTATTTTCCGATTCGGTGTCGTTTCCAGCATATAGGTGTGTGTTTATAACATTCATTTTCATATAACCCAAATCGATAACGGAGAACAGGAAACCTTTTCCGCCGATTGTTTCGATCAGGGATGTTTTATTATTGATTGGATATTTGAAGAAATATTGGGTTGTTATTGGATATTTTGATAATGTTATGAGTCCGCCATAACAATCTTTTTTTATGAATGGGATTATATCCATATTGCATTTGCAATTCATGGACATATAATATTCATGATGGAGATTATTAATGATTTGTTTTCTCAGGTTTGGATGAAATGTTTCTTGCAAACATATAATATCAGAATTTGATTGGGACAATTTGGATGGGATTATTTGGAATCGATTTTTGTGGTTATGGTTGGGCAATTCGATTGGTAGTGCCCATGTATTGAAGGTGACAACATTTAATTTATTGGTGAAGGAATAATTTCTTTGGGTTGGATATGGCAGAATTGCGCAATTATTTGGAATAATTTTTTGGGGAAATAATGTAATTATGATGGTTAATATTAAAGATATATGATTTCCCATTTTCCGTTTTTATGTGTTAACGCGGAGAAGTTCTCAACCCAATCGCCAGAGTTATAATAAGTAACGGAATCATATTCTTTAATGGTGGGGATATGGATATGTCCGCAAATGACATTTGAGCAATTCTTTTTTCTTGCGTAGTCGCAAGCATTTATTTCGAAGTCATTAACGAAAGATATCGCTTCTTTCACATTTTCTTTAATCACTTTTGATATGCTATGATATGGGAGGTTTCTCCATTCTCTATATTTGTTATACCAGTTATTAATTGTGAGGGATATATCATAACCGACAGAGCCGATTTGTGTTAATACTTTCCATTTTGTGGATATGTCTATTTTATCTCCGTGGAATATCAGATATTTTTCTCCGAGTCGTTCGAGGATATATTCATCGCAGAATGTTATTCCCATAACATTTGAACCATATAGATCTTTAACTTGGTCATCGTGATTTCCTCTAATGTATATGACGTTGCATTTGCGGGACATATCCATTATTTTGGTAACTACTTTTGTGTGTATATTCTTCCATTTATGTCCTCGATTCAGGGCATCGATATCGATAATATCTCCATTTAATATAAGAATATTTGGATCGATGGACTCCAAGAATTTTAATATTTTTTTTGGTTTGCTTCCGTTCATCCCGAGATGTAGATCGGACAATACAACGACATCATATCCAGTACCCATGACTATCTTCAAAAAATTTGGGGTTATTTTTATTTATGATTGACTTAAACATCAATTTGGTCATATACCATAATCCTTTATTCCTGAATCTTCTATCTGTGGTATAAATGATTTTATCGGAAACCTTAAATCTGCAAGGTTTCACCTGATTGGATAAAGCATAATCTTCGGCAACCAAGAACTTCTCATTAAACCCACCAAGTTCATCAAACACGGATTTATTAAATAACATAAATCCACCAATAGCACATGGGGAATACCATATAAATAAATCTCTGATAAATTCAAATATGGGGAAAATAAAAGAATATTTCCCAACTGTCCTGAATCTACAAGTAACAAGATCATAATCGTCAATAACTACCATAGTATCGAATATCGTATATCTATCTGATAATATCATATCGGCATCCAAGAATAATATATATGGTGTTTTACATAACCTAGCACCATTATTCCTAGCAACACTAGGAATGCCACCATCAATTATATCGATATCCAAATTCTCATATACAACATCGGAAATAACATCACGAGTATTATCATCAGAACTATCAGAGATAATAACCTTTACTCCGTTTATGTAGTATTGTTTGTTAAGATTATAAAGTACTTCAGATATCAAAGTACTCTCATTCTTACAAGGAATTACAATAGTGATTAAATCTTTCATATGGATAAATACAAAATAATATCCATATACACACTACACCAATATTATCTTAATATTAATTATAGATTAGACAATAAGATGGTTCAGTTCATTACCACCCTCCTCACATTCGTTCGGGGGTTTCATTCACTTCACCCTCTTATTCTCTAATCCCCGCCCAATAAGTCCCCACCATAACGAGATGACATTAATGAGATGGTTGTTTATTTCGTTTCAGTGAGACGATAATTAAAAAGATGACTACGTCATCATATAATGAGATATCGTTTATCCTGAACGATATTATGTGTTTATTTAGGGGATATTAAATAAGATGTCTCCGACATCATTAAATTATATATCCCTAAACTATAACATAGTATTGTAACCATAGTGAGATGTCATCATTACGAAGTGGGGAATATTATGAACCATACGATAAGTCATCTAAAACCACCCCCCATTCTGTCGTTGAAGTACTATTATAAGTTCCCTAAAGGGAACTCCCGCACCACTTTTCTTAATCATCCATTTTTTGCTGGTTTTTATCTATATCAAAAAAAGTGGTTCTCCTGATACCGCCAGAGGGGATTTTTTACCCCTACACTATCAGGAGGGGGAAATACACCATACAATAAGACAAAATGTCAGGACCAATATATGGGGAATAATATGGGTGGGGGATTGTCCCTTAGCGAAACCCCAACTGACATATTGACAAATCCAAATATTTTAACATAAAGTTATCCACATTTTTCCCCCTGACATAATGACAACTGACAATTTGTCTACATATTATGTTTACAAATATATGTTCTCAACGTATGATAAATAAAACTATATATATGGAATTAGTTGTGGAGGGACCAATGATGGAGACATTATTTGATTTTGACTTAACGGAGATGGACCCCAACCGTCTTAGGATGGTAATAAGGTATAAGATAACCAATGATGAGGTGGGGGTATTATATTTCGAGAAGGTTAAGAAGAGGTTTCTGAGGAAACCGATATCTATGGGAGGATGGGGATGTGTGGATGCAAGGATGGATAAGTTCTATGAGAAGGTGGACTATAACATAACCCCCAAGGAGGTGGTGTCATATTGTCAGGAGTTAATAATGTGGGCGGGGTATTAATTATTGGCGGGGATGAACCTTTTCTATTAACTTAACACAACCAATCAACACCACAAACAAGGTGGTGAAGGATAAAACCAAATATGATATCATCATAAAAGTTTCCATGGTCCGAGTTTAATGTGTTAATAAAAATTGTTATCATACAAATATACACATAAATATGTTAATCACCTAATTTTTTTCCAATCAGATAAATTTATTATCACCATTATAACCATCCAAACAAATATTAATATTAGTTCCATATCACCAAATATAATATCATAATCACAAAGATAAAGACATTGTTTGAGGGTGACATTAATGTCGTTCACAAACTTGGGGGGTGACTTAGGGGGTAAACTTGGGGGGTGTAAAGTAGGTAGAAAAGTAGGGGGTAATTATTTAAAATCGGCACTGAATATTAAAATCGGCACTGCCGATTTAAGAGTCCATTACCGATTTTACAAATTCGGCACTTCAGATAATCAATTTGGGGGTCGAAGACCAAATCCCTTATATATATATTATAAGGCAGGTCGGAGTCTACCCTCTTAGGAGCTCGTGACCCCTGACCCTTCACCAACAGCCCCTCCTGTTAAAATGACAAGTCAAAGATACAAACTATAATTCAATCCACCTAATTTTTCATATTATTTTTATCATAGAAGATCAAATAAAAAATAACCACACATAGTATCAACCATATAAACTTCTCCATCATTCTTTTTCATTAAACATGTAATGTAATACACTAATAACACCTGCCAATGCAACAACAAACATTGCAAACACTGCTCCCCCAATCAATGATTCCCTGATTATATCTCCCATATATTATTTGTTTCGTTTTGTTATATACTCCAACGCCATAACAAGA
>JACCDP010908593.1_pt1 | contig 48568 bp, 22 predicted proteins | sample 7445841 | NCBI WGS metagenome assembly JACCDP01 (sample SAMN15323441, study PRJNA562643) | freshwater metagenome | isolation source: river surface water | place: USA:Blue River Watershed | collected 2017-08-17
AGGTAACAACTTCTTAGAGACTGGTGCTGTTTACGCTCCATATGTACCATTGATTATGACTCCATTAGTGTACGACCCACAAAACTTCACTCCAAGAAGAGGTGTGATGACTCGTTACGCTAAGAAGATGGTTCGTCCAGAATACTATGGTAAGATTTATGTTAAAGATTTAACATCTATCTAATCTAAAGTAATTCTTAGATAATAAAGAAGGGGGTGAGAAATCACTCCCTTTTTTTATTTTACCCCTTTGAAGAAACTTTATATTTATAGTGGTAAACTCATTAAATATATGGCAGCAGGTAAATATTCATTCATTATAGAGCAGGGAGCAACCACAAATTTTCAAATAAATTGGACAGATGAAAGTGGTTCTGCCGTAGACTTAACTGGTTATCATGGGAGAATGCAGTTAAGAACTTCATATGATTCTTCTCCTTTACTTTCATTATCATCATCTTTAAGAGCAGATGGTACTGGTATTAATTTAAGTGGCTCTAATGGAACAACGCCATTATCTTCTGGTTCAATAGCAGTTTACATATCCGCAGTATCTTCATCATTTTTAGATTTTGGTGAAGCACTTTATGATTTGGAAATGGTAAATGGAAATGAAGTTACAAGATTATTAGAAGGTAAAGTTAAGTTATCTAAAAACGTAACTAAGTAAGAAATGTCCGTAGAAATAAAAAAAGATATAACAACTGTCCAAGTTGAAGTCCCAAAAACTAATGTAGCAGTAGAAAATGCTGTTACCAATATTAATGTCCAAGTATCACAACCACAATTAACAATATCACAAGCTGGAGTTAGCGGTAGAGATGGTACATCTGGTACTTCCGGAACTTTTGCAAATGTATTAAGTAGTTCCCTCTACATATCAGGTTCAATTATACCAAATGTAGCAGATGGTAATTTAACATCTTCATTTAGTTTAGGTTCGGCAACAAATGCTTGGAAAGACCTTTGGATTTCCAGAGGTACAATTTATTTCATTGGCGATAATAATCAAACTGCATCTATTTCTATAAATGCGGACAATCAAATACAAATTAATGATATAAACTTAACAGGTTCACTTACTGCATCTTTAGCAGAAGGATATGTTTGGGTTGGTGGTCCTGGTAATGTTAGTGTTTTAGTAGCAACTGCTTCTTTAATAACCGGTGGTACTGGTGCAGGTTTTCCATTTGAAGGACAGGCCGATATAACAGGTTCTTTAAATGTTAGTGGCTCTATTGTATTAAATGGCGTTAATATTGCAACCGGTGGAGTTGGTACAAATGGTACATCTGGTATTTCTGGTGATAATGGTACATCGGGTACTTCTGGAGAAAATGGAACATCGGGAATTGATGGTACATCTGGATTAAATGGCACATCTGGAATAGATGGGACAAATGGAACTAATGGAGTTGATGGCACAAGTGGAACTAATGGAGTTGATGGTTCATCCGGTACTTCTGGAGAAAATGGAACATCCGGTACTTCCGGCGTATCTGCCGAATATAGAGGTACATCAACTACAACAATAGATTTAGCAAATTTAACTATTCTTACAAATACATCTTTAGTAACATCGACTAACTTAGATTATACGGTAGCACAATCTTTGATTGTAGCACATTCCGAAGATTCTCACTTTCATGGTGAAGTTGTATCTTATAACCCATCTACTGGAGATTTAACAATTCAGGTTACTGATATACAAAATTTAGGAATAGGTAGTTCATTTTCAACTTGGAGTACAAACTTAGATGGGGCATCTGGTGGTGATGGTACTTCCGGAACTTCTGGTGTAAACGGTGTAGCAGGTTCATCTGGTACATCTGGTCAAAATGGTACAAACGGAACTGATGGAGTTGATGGTTCATCTGGTTCATCTGGAATAGATGGTACAAACGGAACTGATGGTGTAGATGGGAGCTCGGGTACATCCGGAATAGATGGCACAAACGGAACTGATGGAGTTGATGGTTCATCTGGTTCATCTGGTACTTCTGGTACATCCGGAATAGATGGAACAAACGGAACTGATGGAGTAGATGGAAGTTCGGGAACATCTGGAACAGATGGCACAGCCGGTACTGGGGGTACATCTGGTTCTTCCGGTATAAGAGGTGAAAAATATCGTACATCATCAACTACTTCATTTACTTTAGGAAACGCTGGAACAATAGGTGTTGATACCGGATTAGGATATTCAATAGCGCAAGAAATTATTATCGCAAATACCCTTTCAAATTATCAAATATCGCAAGTAACATCTTACGATTCCAATACAGGAGAAATGATATTTGGGTCACCTATATCGACTGTAGGTAGTGGAACTTATACAAACTGGGTAGTAAACTTAAGTGGTGCATCCGGTGGTGATGGAACTTCTGGAACTTCTGGACAAAATGGCTCAAGTGGTATTAACGGTTCATCTGGTACTTCCGGAACAAATGGTAGTGGTGGTTCATCTGGTTCATCTGGTTCATCTGGCAGTAGTGGCACATCTGGAACTAATGGTTCAGCTGGAACTTCTGGAGTTTCAATAAATAGTGGTTCATTTCTAACTACATCATCATTCAATTCATTTACTGCTTCATTAAACGAAGGATACACTTGGGTTGGTGGAAATGGTGGAATCTTATTAGAAATAGCAACATCTTCATTTGGTGTAGCTGGTGGTATTTCAACTTTACCAAATGGAGTGATAAGTTCATCACAACAAATAAGTAATTTTGGATTTGTATCTTCATCAACGGCGGATACAACTCAATTAAATAACTATACAGGTTCTAACAACGCAACTTTAGCAAGATTATATCAAACAACTGCCTCTCTTAATATTGTAACCGGTTCATTGGTAAGATTATATCAAGCAACTCGTTCTTTGGAAGTATTTACTGGTTCTATTAGAGGCGAAGTTAGTGGATTGGAAGGATATACCGCATCATTAAAAGCAGCGGCAATTGTAAGTTCATCAACGCAAGTTTCTAACTATGGTATATTTGCAAGAACTGACCAATCAAATATATTCAATGCTGACCAAGGGATTACCGGTTCATTAAATGTATCAAATACTTTAACGGTAAGTTCAACATTTGTAAACGCAAGTGCGGTTGTAGCATCTGGAAATTCAGTTTTACAAATTACATCTGGTAGTTGGGTTGAAGTAACTGGTTCGATTAATATTAGTGGTTCTATTACACTTAATGGTGTAACTTATACAACACTTACCGCAGGTAGTGGTAGTGGTGGAAGTGGTACAAATGGAGTAGATGGTAGTAGTGGTACATCCGGAACAAGCGGATTAACTATAACCGGAAGTGCTGGTTCAGATGGTACATCTGGAACAAGCGGTTTGACAATTACAGGTTCAGCGGGTTCGCATGGTACTTCTGGAACATCTGGTGTTTCAGTTTTAGTGGATAGTGGTTCATTATTAACAACATCATCTTTTAATGACTATTCTTCTTCAATGGATTTAAGAATAATTGCATTAGAATATTCTGCATCTATAAACATAAGTGGAAGTAATGGAAGTTCAGGTATTGATGGAACTTCTGGCACAAGCGGATTAACAATAACAGGTTCGGCTGGTACTTCTGGTATTGATGGAACTTCTGGCACAAGCGGATTAACTATAACTGGAAGTGCTGGTTCACATGGTACTTCTGGAACTTCTGGTATTTCACCCACATCAATAGATGGATTAATTAGTTCTTCACAACAAATAACTAACTTTGGATTTATATCTTCATCGGTATCAGCAGATGTAACTTTACTAAACACATATACTGGTTCTAATAACGCAACTTTAGCAAGATTGTATCAAACAACCTCATCATTACAATCTTATACATCTTCAAACGATTCGGTATTACAAAGAATAATGCAAACAACCGCATCTATTAATATTACAACCGGTTCTTTAGCAAGATTATACCAAGCAACAGCATCATTAAATACATTTACTGGTTCTTCTAGAATTGAATTAAATAGTATTGAATCATATACTGCTTCATTAAAAGCAGCCACAATTATATCTTCATCTACACAAATTACAAACTATAATACATTTGCAACTTTAACATCAAATAACTTTAGTGGCAATCAGATTATAACGGGTTCTTTAATAGTAAGTTCAACAGCTATTAGTGAAACAACTTTATTAGCGAGTAGTTCAAATTTAATATTAAATAGTGGAAGTAATTTATATATTAACAATAATGGATTGGCAATAATTACCGGTTCGTTAATCGTATCAGCATCAACAAACTTTACGGGTTCAGTAACTATAAACCAAAGTAGAATTGATAACGGATGGACAGCATATACACCAGAGTGGACAGCGGCATCTTCAAATCCTTCAATTAATAACGGAACAATAGAAGGATACTACAAAGTAATTGGTAAGACTTGTTTTGTAAGAGGTAATATTGCGATGGGAAGTACAACAACATTTGGTAGTGGTGAGTGGTATGTATCAATGCCATTTACGGCATCGCATGCAGACGCTATTTTAATGACAGCAACACTATTGGATAATGGTACTGCTTGGTATAACGCTACAGTTGTTGGTGCAAGAGCAGGGTTTAATTATAAAGCACCTATACAATATCAAACTACGGGTGGAACTGCTGGTGATGTAAACGCAACTGGACCATTTACTTGGACAACAAGCGATAGATTTATTTGGAACGGAAGTTACGAAATAGCATAATATGAGTATTATATTTGAGAACGGATATTCAATATCAAAAGGAAATGTAACAATGCGAAGTTTGTTATCAGCAGCCGGACAAACTGCATACGATGCTGCAACAGTTGGTAATTTCTTTTCTTGTTCATTGGCAGATTACAATGCAGTATTTGCCGGATATGCCGATGCACAAAAAATTGGAAATACTGATGTAATATTTAATACTGCAGTTGGTGCTTCTTATACTGGAACTTGTGCATCCGTTTTACCACAAACAAATTCAACAATACCTGCAAACACTTATATTATAGGATTTGCTGCAAAAATGTTTTCAAATTCAACTCCTACAACAGTAACTCCTCTTATATCTACTACTTACAAAGGAACATACACCGCAATAAGTAATTCTCCAACTATTGGGGGAACTGCTAGAGTTTATTATTTAAGAAAAGACCCACCAATAACATCTCAAACGAGTTATGTTGGACATGTTGCAGGAGCTAATACTTTTGACCAAGCAACAACATCTTATACTAATGCCGGATTTGATTGCACATCTCCATATGATGGGTGGACAAATAGAAATGGTACAATGCCAAACTTTCAGATGTTTGTAACAACAACAAAACCATATTAACAAATGGCAATACAATTCACAGGTGGACAAGTAAAATTTAACGCTAATTTATATGCGTTATATGATTTCTCGTATTTTACTTTTGGAATGGGAACTTTTGTTACTGGTGCTATTGGACCTACATATCAACAATTATTAACATATTATACTGCTTCCGCACAATGGGCATCAAATACTCAATACTTTACATCATCTAAGTTTGGATTTCAAATTTGGACAGCACCAGCAACATCAACATATGAAATTGAAGTAGCTGGTAGTAGAGCTGGTAGATTAAATAATAATACATTAGAACCATTCGGTAAAGGTGCAATTGTAAAAGGAAATTACCCACTAACACAGGGACAAAAAGTAATCATAATAACAGGTCAATACGATACTGCGTTTAACTTTACACAACCATCTTCATCATATCAAGGTATGGGTGGGGGTGGGGGTTCATTCCTATTAGATTCCGCATCACTTGCTCCAATTATGATAGCCGGCGGTGGTGGTGGAAATGCTAGATATAGCTCTTATGCGGCCGGTGCATTATTTGTTGGTAGAGATGGTGTAACAACAACTTCTGGTTCTGCGTCTAGGCAGGGAGCAAAAGGTGGTATTGGTGGAAGTGGCGGATACTCATCATTTAGTACTGGTTCTGTTTCTTCATCAAATAACTACGATGGTGGTGGGGGTGCGGGTTTATATGGGGATGGACAAAATGGTAATGGTTCATTTACAAAACCATATACAGGTACAACTGAAGCTGAAGGTGGATATGGTATTTTAAGAGTATCTACACCTGCTTCTGGTGGATTAGGTGGTAGAATGAGTACTAACTGGGGAACTCCTACAACAAATCCATACAAATCAGGATATGCAGCTTCAATGGGTGGATTTGGTGGCGGCGGTGGCGGTAATGGTATTATTTCTGCTGGTGGCGGCGGCGGATATTCTGGTGGTGGTGGTTCATACTCACCATCAAATACAGCTGCAGATGGTGGTGGCGGTGGTGGCTCTTATATTATAACAGGTGTAACAAATGTAGCAACATCGGATGGATTTTATGATGGACTTTCTAATTTTAGCGGAAGCTCAATTACAAACTTAGCAACATACAATACTGGTTCTGGATATATTAGAATTACAAAACTCTAATCTAAACACTATTCTATTAATTTCTAATATTTATAGGTAACGTTAAAATAAGTACTTATAATGGCATTAGAAACATTAATATATCCTGGTTCATCTTCGTTTTTCCCAGGGCAAACCCCTTTTGGAATATATGATAATGATTATGAGTTCCAAGAGGAAGCACCTAAAGTTGCTCTTTGGTGTGCTAGAAGATTGGGATATCCTATCCAAAACATTGAATTGATAGATGAAAATTTTTACGCTTGCTTTGAAGAAGCGGTATCGGAGTATGGTGCGCAAGTAAATCAATTCAATATTCGTAACAATTTAGATACTCTTAGAGGTAAATCTAAATCAACATCTTTAACAAATAAATTGGTTCAGGGTTCAAATTTACCTACTTTAATTGGTATTTCTGATGCATATGGAACATTAGCGGGTGTTGGTGGTAATACTGATATTAAGAAAGGATATATCGAATTACAACCAGGACAACAGGAATATAATTTAGATACTCTTTGGAGTGCGGTTTCTGAAAGTGGAAAACGTATTGATATTGTAAAAGTATTCCACGAACCTGTACCAGCAATTAATAGATTCTTTGACCCTTATTCAGTTTCTGGACAAGGTACGTTAAACTTAATTGATGAGTTTGGATTTGGTTCATATTCTCCAGCAGCACAATTTGTATTGATGCCTGTATTTGAAGATTTATTAAGAATTCAAGCTATTGAATTCAATGACCAATTCAGAAAATCCGCATTTACATTCAATATTGTGAATGGTAAAATTCAGGTATTCCCAAGACCAACATCTCAAAATATTAATCTTTATGGTAAGTTATATTTTGAATATTTTGTAAGAGATGAATTTACGGAAAATTCAACTAATATAACTCCTAGTGTAATCTCCGATTATTCTGATATTCCTTATGATTTTATGGAATATGGTGGAATAAACGATGTAGGTAAGCAATGGATTAGAAAATACACACTTGCGTTAGTAAAAGAAATGTTAGGTGCGGTAAGAGAAAAATATTCACAAATTCCTATTCCTGGTTCTGAAATTAGTTTAGATGGTGCTGCATTGAGAGCGGAAGCAACAACTGAAAAAGAAAACTTAATGACGCAATTAAGAGAAACATTGGAAGAATTAAGTAGAACAAAACAATTTGAGAATAGAAACACCGAAACAAACGCTCATCAAGAAATGTTACGAAAAGTACCGTTAGCAATCTATATAGGTTAATATTATGGCAAGATTTGCATTAGCAAGAGATATAAAATTCTTTGAAGGAATATCAAGAGAATTGGTGGACGCAGTAATAGAAACATCTGTGGTTCTTTATAAATTAATTATTGAAGATAGTAAGATTAATTTGTATGGGGAATCATTGAATAAATCTTACTATCAGGGTGTGGAATGTACTGCGGTAATTCAAAGAGATGATACTTCTGCTAACTATGAAGGATTTGGTTCTGACCAATCTCAAAACGTAGAATTCCGTTTCAATAGATTTACTTTAAAAGAAAAAGATTTTTATCCTGAAATTGGAGACATCATTTATCATAATGAAGGATATTTTGAAATTGATAATGTTAGAGAAGACCAATTAATTGCAGGTAGAGTAGAATCTGGAGATGGACAAAATTTCTCAGTTATATGTTCAACATTTATGACTAGAAGAAGTTCAATACAAACTGAAATGAGAATTGTATAATGGATAAAAGAGAAACAAATAGAGCGAAACAACTTCCAATAGATAAACAATATATCAAAGGTGTAAAACTTATTGATATAGATAGTACTATTGCGGAATACATGTCTTCAGTTGTAATTCCTGATGTGGATGAAAATTCTACAAAAGTAAAAGTTCCTCTTTTATATGGAAATGCGGAAAGATGGGCAACTGCTCGTAAAGATGGATATTTAAGAGACCAGAGAGGAAAGATACAAATTCCTCTGGTAATGTTCAAAAGAAATTCAATAGAAAGAAATGAATCTTTACAACATTTCAGAGAAGTATTAACAATGCCTGCGTATCAAGTATATTCTAAGAAAAATAGATACGAAAGATTTAGTTTACAAAATGGAGTAAAGCCAGTTCAGGAATTATATGGAGTTGGTATTCCATCTTATGTAACTGTTACTTATGAAATTATGATTTGGACATCGTTTACCGAACATATGAATAAGATTGTGGAAGCATTTCAATATGCAACTGATAGATATTGGGGTAAAGAAGATGGATATAAGTTCAAAGTAAAAATTGATTCTTTTGATAATCAACAAGAAGTTGGACAAGGTTCTGAAAGAATTATTAGAACAACATTTAATATGGTTGTGAACGCATATCTTCTTCCAGAAACACATAACGAAAAACCTGTTGTTAAAAAGGAAAATTCTAAAAAACGAATTGTATTTGGAATCGAAACCGATTTAACAGGAAATTTATTTGTCAATCCTTCTTTGTATAATGAATACGCACAAGTTATAGATTTCGTAGCAGTTAGAGGTTCTCAAATGGCAACGTTTGTAAATGGTACAACTGTAAAACTTACAAATGTTAAAAAACCAATATTACCTTCTGAATTAGTTGGTGTATTTGATATTGTAAACTGGTTTAGAGTTTATATAAACGGTGATTTCATTTCACCATCACTTTATACATACACCTACAATGGTACTACAAATGAAATAACATTTACATTTATCGGATTAGGTTTTGCGGTAGAAGCAGAAGATGAAGTTGCAATAACAGGAAAATTCCAAGAATTATAATATGAACGTAAGACAACTTAAAAATATAATGAAAGAAATAAACGAACCAAATGAGTTCGAATTATTTATTCATGATGCGGAACACCCATATTATTGGATTTATAAAGTTGAAAACGTTAGAGTAAAAACTTTATTCTCAAAGTTGCAAGAATTTAGAAAACCTTCTGCAAGATTTGATGTTTTTATAAATGGATTATTTATATCTGAGAATGATTATATTTTTGAAGAAGATGGGAATGATTTTTATGTAAAATTTATAAAAGAAAGATTTCCTGTTTTAGATAGATTTGGTAATCCATATACATTGGAAGATACCGATGAAGTAAAAATAAAAGGTGATGTTGAAAACATAAAATAATGAGAAGAAGCGTACCAAATATAGATATAGATACAACACAAAAGTTAAGAGATAGAAGTGCTTTTAAAGACTTTGTCTTACAAGTAAACACCGATACTTTTACATATTCGTATAATCCAACAACAATTCAAGTTGAAAATGATATCTATTTTACTTTAATTTTAGAAAATAAAAGATTTATTTTTGATATTTTGGAGTTAGATGATGTAACAGATTACATCGATGTATATTTATTTGGAGTAAAACAACCGCAGGATAGATATTCTGCAAGATATGAAAATAATAATATTATTGTTACATTTACAGCTGATATTACACGTTTACCAAACGAGGTGAGAACAGTTGATTTTGAAATAAAAGGTAAAATCGCAGAAATAGTATAATGGCAAGACTGATACCTCGTAAACAGATTGAAGAACAACAAAATATTAGTGGTTCACTTACCGTACAACAAAATGTTGATGTTGGTAATGATGTCATTATATCTGGCTCCCTTTTTGTATCTAAGAGTTTCTTTTTTGGTAACAATTTAGATGATAGAAACGAAATAACAGGATCTGTATTTTTAACAGGTTCTTTAATTATTGATGGTTTATTAGAAACCGCAGCACCAAATACAATTCTTGCGGTAACATCTTCTAATACTTTATTAGCAGTTGATACTCAACGATATGCTGGAATTTTGGCAAAAGATTTTGGTGCTAACGTTCCAACTCTTTATGTTTCTTCTACCGATGGTGATGATACAAATGATGGTAGAAGTATTCAATATCCTTTAAGAACGATTAAAAGAGCGGCTGCATTAGCACAACCTGGATACGATGGTAGATATGGTTTCGATACAGGTTCAATATATAATGGATATGTAATTAAAGTACAGGCTGGAACGTATTTGGAGGATAATCCTGTGATTCTTCCTAAGAATACAACTATTTGGGGTGCAGGTTTGCGTATCACCAAGATTAACGCGAAAAACCCCACAGAAGACCTTTTCTATGTAAACTCTGGATGTTATATTGCAGAGGTTACTATGGGTGGATTGAGATTGTACCCAGACCAAGTAAATCCTGAAAAAGGATTTGCTGTTGCTTTCCAACCTGGAGCATTTATTACAACCTCACCATATGTTCAGAACTGCTCGCAGATTTCCAATCAAGAGAATTCATTCACCGAACTTTATGAAGAAATCCCACCAGGTGGTGGAGGTCTTTATGTCAACGGCGATGTGATAGATCCTGATTCTCCGTTGGCTTCAATGGTATTGGATGCTTATACGCAGATTTCTCCAAATGGTGTGGGATGTTTGGTAAATGGTAGAGGATTCATTCAGTTGGTATCTTTCTTTAATAACTTCTCATATTACGCTATTAGAGTAAATAATGGTGGCCATGCTACCCTAAACAACTCAAACATTTCGTTTGGTTTATATGGTATGTATGCTAGTGGTTCTCGTTTCATTTCGGGTAGTGGTGGAAACGTTGATGCTAGAGATAGAGTAAGAGCAAGCTGGAGTGTAGTTGTTGATGTATTGAATAGAGGTTTAGATGCTTTACCTGAAGTAACTACATTGAATACCTCAGAAGGTATTAGATTATCTTCTCCATCACAATTCCCACAATATACAACTTCATCGAATGTAACTTTATCATCAACTGCAGCAGATGAAATATCTGCGGATTATAAATTAATTTCTGCTATTGTTGAAAGTGGTACATCTGATTTTCCAACTTTATTAGCAAAAAGTTCTAATAAAGGTTATAGTGCGGATTCTCCATATAACATATTAGGGGCAACACAATATACATCATCTTTATCTGCATCTTTAGAAGATTTATCACAAATAAGTTCTTCTTATGGAGTATTGTTGGGTATTTTCAATAATGGTACTGGTTCATTTAAATTCACATCATCCGCGGATTTAGGTGTTAAGATAGGTGATATAGCGGTAACTTCATTAGGTGCACCTTCTTATTTATCATCTAGTGTATCTTCATCATTTGCAACCGTTGTTAATATAATTGGAAATGGTGTAAACGCAATACCACCATTAACATCTTCTAATAGTGCTAGTATCTACGTTGGAAACATAGAACCATTTAGTACAGGACTATCTTCTTCTTTAAGTGTTGTAAATAAAGTAAGTGCAAGTTTTAGTATCATTTATAATATTTTGGCAAATGGTACTGGTAGTAACATATTACCAATTCCTGAAGACCATAGAAAAACTTATACGGTTACTAACGTAAATAGTTCATCTTATAATTGGGATGGTGTAGGTAATAATCCTACAATTAGATTATATAGAGGTGAAACTTATAAATTCTATATAAGTGCATCTGAAGGACAAGGTGGTATAGATTACCCATTCTTTATTAGAACTGAATTATACGAAGGAATTGAAGATAGATATGATTACAATAAAGGTGTTGTAAATAATGGAGATAGTGTTGGTAATATAACATTTACGGTTCCATACGATGCACCAAATACATTATATTATACTGCACAAATTAATAATACATTAAGTGGTAAATTTGATATTGTAAATAATTCAGAAACACCATTCTATTTAATTTCAAATACATTAACATATCCACAAACAATATCTGGAAGCAGTGAAGCTACGAATAATATTGATATATTAAATGCATACGAAATTTTAACTGGTAGTAAAGCATTTATAGAAGAAGAAGTAATTCAATATGTAAGTTCTTCTTGGTCTACTGCTCAATATGATGAAGCAACTTGTCGCAGAGATGTTGGATACTTAGTAAACGCAGTTTGTCAGGATTTATTATATGGTGGTAACAATAATAGTATTACTGCTGGTAGATTCTATTACGAATATCCGTCTGAAGCAACAACAACACAAAAAGACCCAACAAAAACAGCAGTTAAATATGCGGCAGGGTTATCTATAAATTTAGTAAAAAATATTAATTTTTCTAATATTGGTGATAACACTTATTTGCAAGAGAAAAAGACAGTAGCAGATAATTTAGTTGCGAATAAATCATTTATTCAAAATGAAACTATTACTTTCTTAAGTTCTTCTTGGTCTAATTTCTATTACAATGAAGATAAATGTAAGAGAGATGTAGGATACATTGTAGATGCGGTAGCAACCGATTTAATCTATGGTGGTAATGAGAGAGCTAGAGAAGCTGGTAGATTTTATTATCTATATCCATCTTTGGCAATTGTTGAAGGAGATGGGGATTCAGAAGGTCAATTAGGACAAACTTTAGATGGTATAAGATATGCAGCGGGTGTTGCCACAAATATTGTTAAAAATAAAACATTTAATTCTCCTGCATTATCAACTTTAGCAGCTTATAATTTATTATTAGATAATAAATCATTAATTCAAAACGAAACAATACAATATGTAAATGTTGCGTTCCCACAATTAAAATATAATCAAGAAAAATGTAGACGTGATGTTGGTTATATTATTGATGCAATCGCAACTGACTTATTATATGGTGGTAACGAAAGAGCTGTAACTGCTGGTAGATATTATTATGATTATCCATCTGTTGCAACTTCAATACAAAAAAGAGAAACAATTGGTGGTATTAAATATTCTAAAATTATTGGTGATTATATTGTTAAAAATATAGTTTTAGAAACTCCACGTATTATTAATAACGATGAGAAAAATATTAGAGTAACAAATAAATCTAACGTAACATCTCAATACAGTGGAAGTATAGCTGAAAGAAATTCTATAAGTAGTTCATTTGCAATTATTGAAGGAATTATTAAGAGGGGTACATCAGCGATTCCATCAATATTGGCACAAAATACTTCACAAAACTGGAATTTAGGAAATCCATTAAATGTAACATCGGATATTCAAATTACATCTTCGTATGTAACTCCGAATGAAGTTAATACTATTGATAGAAACTTTAACATTGTTAATTCTATTATTAATGGTGGAATTGCAGCAGAGCCGGTATTCACATCTTCATTAGAAAGTTTAATTAAAGTAACTGATATTGAACAAATAACTGGTTCATCCGTTTCTTCTAATATAACTTCTTCTATTTCACAATCGTTTGCATATGTTGTTGAAATTATTAGTGGCGGATTATCTCAATTAGATGCATTTGTTCCAAATACATCTGCAAGTATTAAAGCAACATCAACTCCACAATGGATTAGTGTAAACGTTGGTACAAACAGTCAAACTGCAAGTATAAGTTCTTCGTTTGGTACTATAATAAATGTAATAACAAATGGTACTTCGGTATTACCAACATTGGTTCAAAATACTGCTGGAAATATTAAAGTAACTGCAACTCCACAATTCGTATCTGCTTCTTATAGTGGTAGTTTAGAAGATGTATCATTTATATCTGCATCAATTTCAAAAGTAACTCAAATTATTGAAACTGGAAATGTAGATTTATTTGCAAAACAAAATTATACTTCAATAACTGCTAAAGCTGTTGGGGTTTATGAAATATTAAAGAATAACATTTCGTTTATTCAAGATGAAACAATAGCATACTTAAGTTCATCTTGGAGTACTGCATCTTATGATGAAGCTAAATGTAGACGTGATGTTGGATTAATTGTTAGTGGTGCAGCAGAAGATTTATTATGGAACGCAAATTCCGCATCAATCGTAAATGGACAATTTTATTACGAATATCCATCTCAAGCGCAAGGTGCACAATTAAATCAAACATTAGATGGTATTAATTATGCAAGTAGGTTAGCACAAAAAGTAATACAAAATACTGTATTTAATTTACCTACAACAAACATTTCTGCATCAAACGCATTATTGTTTAATAATAAAGAATTTATTCAAAATGAAACAATTGCGTACTTAAGTTCTTCTTGGGGTGGATTCGATTATAACGAACAAACTTGTAAAAGAGATGTTGGTTATATTATTGATGCGGTAAGAACTGACTTAGTATATGGTGGAAATGAAAGAAGTAGAATAGCAGGATTGTATTATTTCTTATACCCATCAGCAGCAACCGGTTCACAATTACTTCAAACAGCCGATGGTGTAAAATATGCGAGTAGAATTGCACAAAGTATTGTAAGTGGTTCGGTGTTCCAATTGGCAGATTCTGATAAATTAGAAGCAAGTAGATTATTGAGTTTAAATAAGGCTCTTATAGCAGCTGAAGTTGTTGAATATGTTTCTTCTTCTTGGAGTGGTGTATTATACAACGAAGATAAATGTAAGAGAGATGTTGGTTATATTATTGATGCGGTAAGAACTGACTTAGTATATGGTGGAAATGAAAGAACATCTATTGCAGGTGAATTCTATTATAAATACCCGTCATCGGCAACCGTTGGTGGTGTACCTTCTGCAACCGCACAATTAGACCCAACTACAACTGGTGTTGAATATGCTAATAGATTGGCACAAAACATTATTTTAAATAAAGTTTTAGTACAACCAACAACGGCGGTATTAAATGCTAGACAATTGGTTAAAGAACAAAGAGCATTTGTACAACAAAATACTATTGATTATATCAACAAAACATATCCTACTTTAAATTATAAAGTTGATAAATGTTATAGAGATGTAGGCTTTATTTTAGATGGTGTATTAACTGACTTAGTATATGGTGGAAATGAAAGAAGTATAACTTCTGGAAGATTCTATTATAAATATCCTTCTCAAGCAACCGATTCTCAAGCAACCGAAACAATAGATGGTGTTAATTTTGCAAAAGGTCTTTCTAAATTAATAGCTATTGGTGGAAAGGCAATTGAAGATGGATTTGATTTAGTATCTAAAATTATTGAAAGTGGAAGTTCTGCATATCCTACATTAATAACTAATACTGAAAATGGTATTAAAAAAACAAATGAAGCACAATATACAGGTAGTGTTTCGGTATCTAATGGTGACAAATTAATAGTATCATCATCATTTGGTAATGTTATTAATATTATTGATAAAGGATTAAGTGCTATACCAACTTTAGTTTCATCATCTTTAAGAGGTATTAATAGAACGGGTGGTTCTCAAATCACATCATCTATTTCACCAAAATTTGCAGAATATAGCAGAGTTAAAAACGGATTTGATATTGTAATTGATATTATAGAAAGTGGAACGGGTTCTATACCAACTATTGTAAATAATGCTAGTAATCTTGTTAAGAGAACTAATAATAATCAATACATAACAACTGCTTCTATTTCTAATAGTTATATCACATCTTCAAAAAATAGTTTTGATTTAATATTAAACATTATAGAAGATGGCACTGGTTCATTACCAACTTTAGTTAAGAATACAAATGGTTTAGTTAAAATAACAAATACACAGCAGTATTCTTCATCGATAGCAATATCTTCATCTTATTTTGGTAATCCAATAAATTCAATAAGTTCATCTTTTGATAGAATTATAAACATATTAGAAAACGGATTATCAGTAGCACCTGCGATTACATCGAGTGGTACTAATAATATTAAAGTAACCGGAACATCTCAATATATTTCAGCATCATCTGCTACCATAACTGAAAGTAATTTAATATCCGCATCAATTTCTATTATAACAAATATAATAGCTAATGGTACTAATTCTAGTATAATAAGTGCTTCATTAACACTTCCAACATCTTCATATAGTAGTGCTGTAAGTAATGATAATAGATGGATAGCATATGGAATTCTTAAAAACAATATTCAATTTATACAAGATGAAACAATTGCTTATTTAAGTTCTTCTTGGAGTACTGCATCATATGATGAAACTAAATGTAGAAGGGATATCGGATTAATAATAAGTGGTGCTGCAGAAGATATGGTGTTTAATAGTAATTCTGCATCTGTTGTTAATGGTAAGTTCTATTATGAATTCCCATCTCAGGCACAAGGTGCACAATTGAATCAAACTTTAGATGGTATTACTTACGCATCTCAATTAGCACAAAAAGTAATAAGAGACGTTCAATTTAGTTTACCAACTTCTCAATCAAATGTTGCATATGATTTAATAAAGTATAACAAAGAGTTTATAAAAAATGAAACTATTGCGTATATTAGTTCTTCTTGGAGTACAAAAGAATATAACGAAACAACTTGTAAGAGAGATATTGGTTATATCTTAGATGCCGTTGCAACTGATTTTAAATGGGGTGGAAACGAAAGAAGTGTTGAAGCTGGTAAATACTATTACCTATACCCATCAGCAGCAACCGGCTCTCAATTAAAAGAGACTGTTACTGGTATAAAATACGCTAAAAACTTAGTAGATAGAATTTTAAGAGGTTCTCAATTCATAAAAGTTTCTCATAATAAGTTAGAAGCAAAAGAACTTATTGTAAGTAATAAGAACTTTATAGCAAATGAAGTAATCGCTTATGTTTCTGCTAGTTGGAATGGATTCCAATACAACGAAGATACTTGTAAGAGAGATGTTGGGTATATTTTAGATGCCGTATCAACTGATTTAGTATATGGTGGAAATGAGAGAAGTATTGAAGCTGGTAGATATTATTATATAGAACCATCGACTGCAACTACAACTCAATTAGGACCAACATTGAGTGGTATTAAGCACGCAAAATCAATAACTGAACAAATATTAAATAATAGAATATTTGCAACAGCTTCTCTTTCTGCACAAATTGTTTATGAATTATTACTTGATAATAAACAACTTATTCAGAATGAAACAATTGCATTTGTTAGTTCGTCTTGGAGCTTCTTTAATTATAATGAGGCAAGTTGTAGTAGAGATACTGGCTACATTGTAGATGCAGTAGCAACTGATATTTTATATGGTGGTAATGAATCTTCTGCAAGAGCAGGTGAATATTATTATTTATATCCTTCATTGGCAACCGTTGAGGGTGATGGTAATGAATCTGGACAATTAGGACAAACATTAGATGGTATTAGATATGCGAGAGATATATCTCAAAAGATTGCAAGAAATATTATTTTACAAACACCTACTGATTCTGAAATAGCTGCACATGAATTATTAAATAGAAATAAACAATTTATTCAAAAAGAAACTATTGCATTCTTAAGTTCATCTTGGGTTGGTATAAATAACTTCCAATTTAATGAAGCTAGTTGTAGTAGAGATGTTGCATATATTATCGATAATGTGGCAACTGATTTAATATATGGTGGTAACGAAAGAAGTTCTAAAGCTGGAGAATACTATTATTTATATCCATCAGCAGCAACTGTAACATCATCGGTATCGCCAACAACTGATGCACAAAAAGGACCTACATTAGATGGTATATCATTTGCTGCAGGAGTTGCACAAAAAATAATATCTAATCAATTATTAATAACACCAACGGAATATGTACAATCTGCGTATTCATTGTTAGTTCAAAATAGACAATTTATACAAAATGAAACTATTCAATTTATAGATGCATTTTATCCATATTTAATTTATAATAGAGAAAAATGTAGACGTGATGTTGGTTATATTGTAAACAATGTTGCAACTGATTTATGGTATGGTGGTAACCAAAGAAGTTTGATAGCCGGTGATTACTACTATCGTTACCCATCTAAGGCAACTAAAGTTGACCAGGTAGTTGAAACGGTAGCGGGTGTAGATTACGCTAAAGCAGTTGCTAAACAAGTAGTTCAAAATATTGCACTATCTAAACCACAAAGAATATCAAATACTGATGGTAATATTAAAGTAGGTAATGTTGAACAAATAACATTAAATGTTTCTGCGAATACAAATAATGTTTCTGATATTAGTTCATCATTCTCAACTGTAACGAAAGTTATAGAAAGTGGATTAACTGCCTTACCTACATTCGTTGGTAATGGTGTAAACGCAGTAAAAATTACATCCGAACCGATAGTATCATCTTCTATTTCTGCAAGTGTGGTTGAGGTTGGAATTACTACCGCATCCTTTGAATTAATAAAAGATATTATTTACAATGGTAGTGCATCATTACCTGATGCGTTAGCAAATAACTTTAATTATGGATTTGAGTTGGCAACACCAACACTTCTTCATATATCATCTTTCAAACAAACATTAGGAAGTGGTAGTTATACTTTACAAACAAATAATATAAGTTCTTCGTTTGGAAATATAATTAATATTATAAACAATGGAACTGGTTCAATTCCATCTATTGTTACTAATACTTCTTCTTCAATAAAGACAACTTCTGCTACTCAAATATTACCTACGATAGATGGTTCTGAGTACGAAAGAAGTAGAATATCTAATTTGTTTGGAAATGTTTTAAATATTGTAGAGAATGGTGTAACAGTAATAGGCAGACCAATATTAAATACTTCAGCTAGTTTCAAAGTAACTAATACCGAACAAATAAGATTGGTTGATGGGGTAAATAGAGATTTACAATCTAAAATAGTATCTTCATCATTTGGTGCTGTAATAGATGTATTATTGACAAGTGGTACTAGTTCAATTGCATATGTAGCACCACAATTATCTGCTAATACAAATACAAAGATAACTTCATCTTACGATTTATTAATCAATAATACTGATTTAATTGTAAATGAAACAATAGCATATATGAGTTCTTCTTGGTCTTCATTCTATTATGATGAAGCTAAGTGTAGACGTGATGTTGGATTGATTGTAAGTGGAGCAGCATTTGACCTTTTATTTGGTGGAAACTCTGCATCATTAACAAATGGTAAATACTATTATGATTATCCATCTCAAGCAACTACAACTCAATTAGACCAAACAATAACGGCAATTAAATTTGCTAGTGGTGTTGCACAAAAAGTTGTTAAGGGTACATTAATGTATCATATATCCGAATCTGCTTGGTATCCACAAGCTACTTCGGCATCTTACACATCATTGATTAACAATAAAGGATTTATACAATCTGAATCAATTGCATATGTAAGTTCTTCTTGGCAAGGATTTGAATACAACGAAGCGAGTTGTAGTAGAGATATTGGTTATATTATAGATGCGGTAGCAACTGACCTATTATATGGTGGTAACGAAAGAAGTATTGTAGCGGGTAGATATTATTATGATTATCCATCACAAGCAACTTCTGCACAATTAGAACCAACATTAACTGGAGTTAGATACGCAAAAGGATTATCTATGAGAGTAATTTCTGGATCCGTATTAACAAATGCAGATGCGGCAACACAATACTCTTATAATTTATTAAAAACTAATAAAACATTTATACAAGAAGAAACTTTAGCATTTGTAAACGCTAAATGGCCTGATTTGGATTACGCTGAATCTAAGTGTAAGAGAGATGTAGGTTATATTGTGGATGCAGTTTCAACTGACCTATTGTATGGTGGTAATGAGAGAAGTAATAAGGCTGGAGAGTTCTATTACTTATATCCTTCATTGGCAACTGGTGTACAAAAAGATGAAACAACTGTTGCGATGGATTATGCTAGAAGATTAGCAGAATCTGTGATTAATAGTGTTTACATCAATGAACCACAACCGATATCTAATACAGCAAATAATATTAAGGTAACAAATATACCTCAAATAAGTGGAACGGCAGCAACACAAACAGAAGTAACTGCAGTTTCTGCATCAATAGGAATTATTGTAGATATATTACAAAATGGTACGGGTTCTTTACCAATATCAATTCCATATGTAACACCATCAACTGACCCGAATGTAATAAATGCTTACAATAACTTAAAGCAAAATATTCCATTTATTGCAGCTGAAACGGTGGCTTATATTAGTTCATCTTGGGTGACTGGTTCTAATTCAGATTTAGCATTTGTTTACAACGATTTAAGTTGTAGTAGAGATGTTGGTTTAATTATTAGTGGAGCGGCTGAAGATTTACTTTGGAACTCAAATTCGGCATCTATTGTAAATGGTAAGTTCTATTACGAATATCCATCACAAGCTACTGGCTCACAATTAGATGAAACATTGGATGGTATTAAATACGCATCTCAATTGGCACAAAAGATTGTATTGAATACATTGTTTGTAACTGCATCAGCAGAAGCTTCTGCATCACATGCCTTAATGAAACAAAACAAAGGATTTATACAAGCGGAAGTTCTTTCTTATATTACTTCTTCTTGGAATGAATTTACATATAGTTTAGATAAATGTAGACGTGATGTTGGTTTAATTATAGATGCTGTATCAACCGATGTTCTTTATGGTGGAAATGAAAGAAGTGCGAAAGCAGGTACTTACTATTATGTTTACGCATCAAATGCAACTGGAACACAAAAAGAACAAACTGTAAACGCTATAAATTTCGCAAAAGATGTAGCAGTTAATGTGATTAAAAATACACACTTTGTTACAGCATCTCAATCAGTATCTGCATCGGTTGCATTACTAAGAGATAACAGAGGATTTATACAAGAAGAAACAATGCAGTATTTAACTGCCAGTTGGAGTACATTTAATTATGATAAAGATAAATGTAAGAGAGATGTTGGATATATTATTGATGGTGTAGCAACTGACCTATTGTATGGTGGAAATGAAAGAACTTATATGAGTGCTGATTTCTACTTTAAGTATCCATCTAAAGCAACTTTATTAGGAGATGGTGATGGTGATGGTCAATTAAAACAAACTGTGGATGGTATTAACTATGCAAGTAGAATTGCACAAAAAGTAGTTCAAAACATTGAATTCCAAACTTCTTCAATTGCAGTATCTGCATCATTTGATTTACTAAGAAGAAACAAAGAATTTATACAGGCGGAAACAATTGCATATGTATCTTCTTCTTGGAGTAATGTTTATTACAACGAAACAAGTTGTTCTCGTGATGTTGGTTATCTAATAGATGCAGCGGCAACTGACCTATTATATGGTGGAACTGAAAGAGCTGTAACTGCTGGAACTTTCTACTACGCGTTCCCATCTAGAGCAACGCAAGCAGGAGTACCTTCAGAAGCCAATCAATTAGACCCAACAATAACTGGTGTAAGATATGCTGGAAGATTATCTAAGAAAGTTGTAGAAAACCCAACATTCACAAACATATACGCAGTATCTGAATCATTAATGAGAACAGTAGACTTATTGAAGTTTAATAAATCTTTAATTCAAAAAGAAACTATAACATTCTTAAGTTCTTCTTGGAGTACATTGAAATATAACGAAGTGAGTTGTTCTCGTGATTTAGGATTTATCATAGACGCTATTAGAACTGACTTAGTTTATGGTGGTAATGAAAGAAGTATTGAAGCGGGTTCTTACTATTACAAGATTCCTTCAGTAGCAATTTACGAATCATATACTGATAATGGACAAATTGGACAGAAAAAACAAACAGTTGATGGAATTAACTTTGCAAGAGGTATATCCGAAAAAGTAGTAACAAATACTTTATTAACTTATTTAGCACCTTCTACTAAGAGAAGACAAGCGGCAGTAAGATTGGTAGCGGCTAAAGAAGAATTAAAACAAAGAGCAATTGGATATACAAATGGAGCGTTCCCTTACTTAGTTTACAATGAAGCGAGTTGCTCTAGAGATACTGGATTAATTGTAGATGCGTGTGCAACTGATTTGTTATATGGTGGTAATGAAAGAGCAATCGCAGCGGCATCATCATACTATAATGGTCAATATGGAAGTGCACAGGCAGTAATTAGTTCTCAAAAATTAGAGACTTTGGAAACTAACAGATATTTAAGAACGAGAGCAGAGTTTGTGGCGGCTGGTGCACCTTTAGAATCATTTGGTTCATTGATTGTAGCAACCGGTATTGACTACTCTTATAATGGTAGTGGTGTTACGTTTAAGGCACTTCCACCAAATCAGGGTGGTAGTGGTGTTGCAGACCCGGCATATGAAATTACTGAATTGGGTGGTGGTAGAATATTCTTTACCTCTGGAAACCAAGATGGTGACTTCAGAATCGGTACTGGTTTGAGTATTAACCAGGCAACTGGTACTCTTGTGGGTAGAACATTTAGTAAATCTCTATTCTCATTAGTAACTCCGTTCTCATTGGCACTACAAATATAAAAAGAAAAAATAAAAATAGAAAATGGCAGAAGTTTTTGTACCGTTAAACCGATTCCAGTCAGTTGTAACAAATCTGACTGGAGAGCAGGATGAAATTTATGTAACACCCGTTGGTGTATCATCTATTGTATTGTCTGCACAGATTACAAACAATAGTTTGGTTACACAACCTGTGACTATATTAGTTACATCAAATAGAGAATTGCCTGTACCAAATTTTGAAACAATATATAGTGGTAGTTCTTTTATTAGTGGTTCGGCTATAACAACTTTAAATGAATATAGTGGTAGTTTTAGTAGTGCATCTGCTTTACTTACTTTGAATAGACAATTTATCAGAAAAGAAGTAGCAGCATATACTCAATTCCAAAACGCTTTATCGGAAACTCCATTTACATTTGTATCTTCTTTCTTTGAAAATTATAATTTGGATAATACCGATGCAATTGCATATGATTTAAAAAATAGTAAAAATATTAGAACTAATAAAGCTGCAAAAGCTTATTTTAATAAAAATGGTGAAACTTTAATAGATTCTACTGAATATTCCGCATCTTTGGAAGCAATAGATTATATAAAAGTAATAACTAAACAAATTATAGCAAATAATTCTATAACAGGTTCACAATTAGTATCTAGATTATATCAAACTGCTGTTACACAATCTATAAACACAACATATAGTTCCAGTATTCAGGAAGTATCAAAATCAATGTATGTTATAGATAGTTTATTAAATGTAATCAAATCTACAATTGAAACACCAACATTGCAAGCACAATCACCAATACAATTGGTAACAAATGTAACTATTCCAACAGCAGATTCACTTTCGCCGGTAGTTTCTGGTAAATTAGTGTTGGAAGAAGGTTATGGTTTCATAGTTTCCGGCTCAACAGACCTAAGCGTTATTCTTTCACTTTTAGAAAGTGCAAACGAATAACGATATATATCTTCTATTAATATTTATAGATGATTTTTGATATTTATAACAAAGCTGGAAATTACGAATGGCAATTAGCAATCTTTTAACAGGTAGGGTAAGGGTTTTAAGTCCGAAAAATGTTACCGCAGACAGGTATCAATTCTTGGATTTGTCACAGGCTGAACCAAATTTAGGGGTTCCAGACTTCTCGGCATCATTAGAAACTAATCCTGCAATCGTAGTTTCCGATGACCAGGGTAATAGAGGATTTGCAAAAAAATTATTTTTAGAAGAATTTTCTGGTTCTTTCTCTGGTTCATTTCAAGGAGATGGTAGTAGATTAACAAACGTTCCATCGGTAGTAGCACCTTTTATTGCATCTGGTTCATTTACTGCATCTTTTGCGGATAATGGATTAAATATTAATACAAACACCGCTGTAAGTGGAAATTTATTTGTAAAGGGAGATGCGAGTGTAGAAGGTAACTTATATGTATCAAAATCCATATATGCAGACCAAATCATTATAAATGTTATATCATCTTCTATTATTTATTCATCTGGTTCAAATATTTTTGGTGATGAAGCAACCGATGTACAACAATTTACTGGTTCGGTTGAAATTAGAGATAGATTAGGTGTTAATGAAGTTACTGCATCTTCTGCAACGGGTTCATTTACTGGTTCATTCTTTGGAGATGGTGCAAATTTATTTAATTTACCGCAAGCTGTAAAGATATCAACTGGTTCAGTAACTGCTTCCGTAAGTTCTGAATTTGGATTCAAAGTAGAATCGGCTGCAAGTGGTTCTGAATTTACTGGTTCAATTAATGTTACCGGAAGTATAATTGTAAGTAGTGGAAGTTATTTTGTAGGAGATGGTAGATATCTTTCTAATATTGATTTATCACAATTATCAATTGATTCTACAAAAATATTTAGTGGAAGTGCAACCGCATCTATATCACCTTCTCAGGGATTTGTAGTTAATACATTCTCTACATTTGAATTTCCTGTATCCGCTTCAATGTTTAGTGGTAGTGGTAGAGGTCTATTCGATATTCCACGTTCTGCGTTTACTGGCGATGCATTCAGAATAGCATCTGGTTCAGTAACTGCTTCGGTGACACCAAACGAAGGCTTTAAGGTAGAATCTTTAGCAAGTGGTTCACAATTTACAGGATCATTAATTGTAAGTGGTGCAATAATTGGAATATATAGTGGTTCATTCTCCGGTAGTGGTGATAAATTATTTAATATCCCACGTTCTGCGTTAGCACCAGATGCATTGATATCAACATTCATCGCATCGGGTTCAGTAACTGCATCGGTAGCGCCTAACTTTGGATTTATTGTAAATTCTCCAGATTCTGGAAGTAAGTTTACAGGTTCTTTATTTATAAGTGGCTCTGAGGTAATGTATTCATCTTCATTAGAAGGTGATTTCTACAAAAAAATTGCAGCTACTATATTTGGTGATATTTTATTGGTTAGTGGTACATTCTCCGGAAGTGGTAGAGATATTTTTGATTTAGATGTAAAAAATATTAAAGATTTAAATCTATCAAGAATAGGAAGTGGCTCAGTATCTGCATCTATTTCACCTGATGGTGGATTTGTAGTTAATACATTCTCTACGTTTAGTGGTAGTATGTTTGTATCATCTTCAAATAGATTAGTACCTACTGCCTCATTAGATACGGTATTTGATGTAACAAACACAGCAACAATAAATTATTTAATAGATGGTTCTCCTAATCCTACATTAACATTAGTAAGAGGAGTTGAATATACATTTAATGTAAATGCTGTAACTGAAAACTTTTGGATTAAAACTGCACCAACTACTGGTACGGGAAATGCATATAATACAGGTGTAACAAATAATGGTGATGATAATGGTGTAATATTATTCACACCGCAAGCTGGTTCACCTTCTGTACTTTATTATAATTCACAAAATTCATCTGGTCTAACTGGTACACTTGTTATTGTTGATAACATTTATGAAGAAGGCAATGTAACATTCCAAAGTAATACATATGTTAGTGGTGCATTGGTTGTTACCGGAAGTTGGGTACAAGTAATGATTGGTGGATACTTCTCTGGTAGTGGTGCTGGGTTGAAAGATATTCCTATTTCGGCATTAACATCAGAGGCATCTAGAATTGCATCTGGTTCAGTAACCGCATCAGTATCTCCAAATGAAGGGTTTAAAGTACAATCATCCGATAGTGGTTCTCAATTTAGTGGTTCGGTATTCATAACCGGTAGTGTACAATTAGCAGCAGGTGGATTTTATTCTGGTTCTGGTAGAGGTTTATTTGATATACCAAGAAATGCAATTACTGAAGAAGCATTTAGAATAGCAAGTGGTAGTGTAACTGCATCGGTTACTCCTGAAAGAGGATTTTATGTAGATTCTACTGCAAGTGGTTCAACATTTAGTGGTAGTGTTTATGTTACAACCGGTTCAATATATGTAGGTGATGGTAGTGGATTAAGAAATATCCCATTATCGGCATTTGCGGAAGAAGTAGTTGCGGCAACAAAAATAACAAGTGGTAGTGTAACTGCATCCGTTTCTCCTGATAGAGGATTTTTAGTAACTTCGGTAGCTAGTGGTTCTACATTTAGTGGAAGTTTAATTGTAAGTGGTAATATCACTATACCAACTGGTTCTGGATTCTTCTCTGGTAGCGGTAAAGGAATTACTGATATCCCTCGTTCAGCAATTACTGATTTAGACCAATCAAGAATATTTAGTGGTTCTGCAACTGCATCGATATCACCTGTTGAGGGATTTGTAGTTAATACATTCTCAAAATTTCAAGCAGTATCTGCTTCGGTATTTACTGGTAGTGGTGCTGGATTATGGAATATCCCATTCTCAGCATTATCACAAGAATTAACAAGAATTGCAACCGGTTCAATCACCGCATCAGTTGCACCTCAATTTGGATTTAAAGTAGAATCTGCACAAGTTGGTTCACAATTTACTGGTAGTGTTAAAATTAGTGGAACTGTAACCGCTTCAATGTTTAGTGGTAGTGGTAGAGGTTTATTTGATATTCCATTTACATCATTTACTGGAGATGCATATAGAATCGCATCTGGCTCAGTAACTGCATCAGTATCTCCAAATGAAGGATTTAAAGTATCTTCATTAGCAAGTGGTTCTCAATTTACCGGCTCATTAATTGTAAGTGGTGGTAATATAGTAGTTGCAACTGGCTCTTTCTTCTCTGGTTCTGGTAAAGGATTATCTGATATTCCTGAATCGGCACTTTCATTTACAATCTTTAGAATTGCAAGTGGTAGTGTAACTGCATCTATTACTCCAAATAAAGGATTTGAAGTTAATACTTTCTCTAAAATAAGTGGTAGCTTAATTGTTTCGGCATCAAACACATACATTTATAGTGGAAGTGCATTAGGTGAAGAATATACTACATTTGATATTACAAACGAAGGTGCATCATCTTACATATTTAGTGGTTCAATACAAGGGATAAACCCAACACTAACTTTATTAAAAGGTGCAACATATAGATTTAATGTAAATGCAGCAGGGCATCCATTTTGGATTAAAACTGCAGCATCAACTGGAACGGGAGATGCATTTAATGATGGTGTAACAAATAATGGTGATGATAGTGGTGTAGTGGTATTTACTCCGAAAATAGATGCACCAGATACTTTGTATTATAATTGCCAGTTCCATTCTATAATGGGCGGTACAATCAATTTGGTAAGCCAAATTTTACAAGATGAAGGTAGAATTGATTTAATTGGTAATACAAAGATTACAGGTAGTTTATCGGTTGAATCTTATGTATCGGCATCGATGTTTACTGGTAGTGGTAGAGGATTATATGATATACCTCGTTCTGCTATTGTAGAAGATGCTATTAGAATTGCATCTGGTTCTGCAACTGCATCAATTGCACCTGATACTGGATTTGTAGTAACAACGTTCTCTACGTTTGAAGCTGTATCTGGTTCGGTATTTACTGGTAGTGGTGCTGGATTATGGAATATACCAATATCTGCTTTATCACAAGAAGTATTTAGAGTAGCAAGTGGTTCGGTAACTGCATCGGTTTCTCCTGATGATGGATTTAGAGTATTAGCATTTGAAAGTGGTTCTTGGTTTAGTGGTAGTATATTAATAGATTCATCTTCATACATTTATTCAGAAGGTACATATCTAAGAAATATTCCTCGTTCTGCTTTAACTGAAGATGCATTAATATCTGCAGAAATTAAATCAGGATCTGTAACAGCATCGGTAGCACCTGATTATGGATTTGTAGTAACAACTCCATTCACATCTTCTATGGAATCCGGCTACTATTTGACAGAAATAGGAAGTAGATTTACCGGTTCGGTTGATATAAGTGGAAGTTTATTTATAAATGAAGCAAGTGGTGGATTATTCTTAGCATCATCTTCAAAATATTATGGTGAAGGTACATATCTAAGAAATATTCCTCGTTCGGCATTAACAGAAGATGCACTTATTAGTACCGAAATCAAATCAGGTTCAGTAACTGCATCGGTTTCTCCTGATTTTGGATTCGTAGTAAACTCTACCGATAGTGGTTCGGTATTTAGTGGTAGTATATTAGTTACTGGTAGTATTACACTTTCACCTGATGGATTCTATTATGGTGACGGTAGATATATTACCAATGTACAAGCGGCAGCGGCACCATTCATTGCAAGTGGTTCGGCAACTGCATCCGTTGCAACAGGTGATACATTCATTGTAACAACTGGCGCAACTGGAAGTGGACAGGATACGCAGTTTGGTTCTAGATTTACCGGTTCGGTTGATATAAGTGGAAGTTTACAGGCTCAATTCTTATTGGGTGACGGTAGATATATTAGTAATGTTGTTGCGGCAGCAGCACCTTTCATTGCAAGTGGTTCGGCAACTGCTTCGGTAGCAAGTGGTGATACCTTTGTAGTAACAACTGCAAAAACTGGTTCTCAAATAGGAAGTAAGTTTACCGGTTCTATTGAAGTTAGTGGAAGTATAAGAGCAACTGATTTCTTATACGGTGATGGTAGATATATCACAAACGTACAAGCCGCAGCAGCTCCATTGATTGCTAGTGGAAGTGCAACAGCATCGGTTGAAAGTGGTGATAAGTTTATTGTAACAACTGCATACGTTTCCGGAGCATATAATTCACAATTTACATCATCGGTAGCAATTAGTGGTTCATTAACTGCATCTTTATTCATTGGAGATGGTGGTGGATTATTTAATATCCCACCCGATGCGATTGAAAACTTAGAATTAGCAAAAATTAACTCTGGTTCTGGATTTGCACAAGTAGACCCAACAAAATTATTAGTAAACGTTCCTGTAACTGCGGCACTTTATATAGGTGATGGTGGTGGATTATTTAACATCCCTGCAAATGCATTACAAGACCTTAAGTTAGATAGAATTGTATCTGGTTCTGCTCAAGCGGTAATATCTCCAAACTTTGGTTTGGATGTTAATAGAGGAGTTAGAATTTATTCCGGTTCATTGACAGTTAGTGGTTCAATATTATCAAGTGGTAGTATTGTTGTAGCAAGTGGTTCGGCATTCTTCGGTGACGGTAGTGGTTTGACTAATATCAATATTGCAAACTTAGCATTTGAATCATATAAAATAAATTCTGGTTCAGTATCAGCAAGTATCTCTCCAAATAGAGGTATGATGGTGAACACATCTGCTAGTATTAGTGGAGCATTGGATGTTCAAAATTATATTCAAGGTAAATCTGTATATGCAACCGATTATTTCTCTGGTTCATTAAGAGGATATTTTGAAGGAGCAGGTGATGCTGTCGATAGGGATATTCTTTACTATGATGCTAATTTACATAGATACGTTCCAGCACCTGAGTTTAACTTAACTGAAACCGTATCATTTAGTAACGTAAGTAGTTTAACTGTTGTTCATAATTTAGATATACTTTATCCAATTGTACAAGTTTACGCAACAAGCTCTTATGGTACTGAATATCAAATTATACCAGCGAGTGTAGTAGCGGTTGATCCTGATACCGTAACAATTACATTTAGTGGATTGACAAGTGGACATGCTGTGATTGGTAGTGGTGGTAGTAAAATTAGTGGAGCTGTAAGTGCAGACCAAATATTAGGGGTTGTACTTTCTTCATCATATGCTTTATTTGCAGAAAATGCAGCAACCGCATCAACCGTATTAGGATTGAGTGGTACAAATTTAGAAGCAATAGTTTCTGCGGCATTAGATACAACTGATTTTATAAAAGCATCTCAGACTTCATCAATGACTGTTCTGAGTTCTTCTTACGCAGTTTCTTCTTCTTACGCTTTATTTGCGGCAAATGCAGCAAACGTTGATACTTCATTGTTTATACAAAACGCACAAACTGCATCAATGTTAGTTGGTACTGCATCAATTGCATTGAGTACTATAAGTGCATCATACGCATTAACTGCATCTTATGTATTAGGTGGTGTATTAAGTTCTGAAGGATATATACAATCATCACAAACATCATCGATGAGTGTTGCATTTGCAGTTTCTTCATCTTTTGCGGCAACTGCATCTTATGCAGCATTTGCATTAAACGCATCAAACGTTGATACTGCATCATTCTTAAATGCGTATAGAGATAGTACTGTTTTTGCTAACTTTGTTATAACTGGAAGTTTAGGAGCAAGTGGTAGTGTTTATATAAATGAATTAGTTTCCGGCTCTGCTGAAAATGTAGTAGTTTGGAATAACTTAACTAAAAAATTAGAATATAGAAATATAGCAGCAGCGGTTGGTTCATCTGGAACAGGTGGTTCATCTGGTTCAACCGGTTCTGCAGGTTCAACCGGTTCTGCAGGTTCAACCGGCTCTGGTGGTACATCTGGTACTTCTGGTTCATCTGGAAGTTCTGGAAGTAGTGGAAGCTCTGGCTCATCTGGAAGCAGTGGAAGTTCGGGAAGTAGTGGAAGCTCTGGCTCATCTGGTTCAACCGGTTCATCTGGTTCATCTGGAAGCAGTGGAAGTTCAGGAAGTAGTGGAAGTTCTGGTTCATCTGGTTCATCTGGAAGTTCGGGAACATCTGGTTCATCTGGTACAACTGGTTCTAGCGGAAGTTCGGGAACTAGTGGCTCATCTGGCTCATCTGGCAGCGGTGGTACATCCGGTAGCGGTGGTTCATCGGGAAGCTCAGGAAGCAGCGGAAGTTCTGGTACAACAGGTTCTGCAGGAACATCTGGAACCAGTGGAAGCTCTGGTACTTCAGGCTCATCTGGTTCATCTGGCTCATCCGGCACCGCAGGTTCATCGGGTTCATCTGGAAGTTCAGGAACCGCAGGAACAGGTGGTACAACTGGTTCATCTGGTACATCTGGAACATCTGGTTCTGGAGGCACATCAGGTACTAACGGTACTACTGGTACTGCAGGTTCATCTGGTTCATCTGGAACCGCAGGTTCTTCTGGTAGTAGTGGAACATCTGGTTCTTCTGGTAGTAGTGGAACATCTGGTTCAACTGGTACCGGTGGTACTGCCGGCACATCTGGAACCACTGGCACAGGTGGTACATCTGGTACTGCAGGACAAAGTGGCACATCTGGTACTTCTGGCACATCTGGTACATCTGGCACATCTGGTGCTGATGGTAGTGATGGAACTTCTGGTACATCTGGTACAACCGGTAAAGATGGTTCATCTGGTACATCTGGTACTGATGGCTCATCTGGTACATCTGGAACTGCAGGTTCATCTGGTTCAAGCGGAAGTTCGGGAAGTAGTGGCTCATCTGGAAGTAGTGGAAGCTCTGGCTCATCTGGAAGTAGTGGAACATCTGGTTCATCAGGAAGTTCAGGAAGTAGCGGAAGCTCTGGTACAACAGGTTCATCCGGCACATCTGGCACATCTGGTTCATCTGGAAGTAGTGGAACATCTGGTAGTAGTGGTTCATCTGGTTCATCTGGAAGTTCTGGTACAACTGGTTCATCTGGAAGTAGTGGAAGTTCTGGAAGTAGTGGAACATCTGGTACTGATGGTAGTACCGGCTCAGCAGGTACATCAGGTAGTTCTGGTTCAACCGGTTCATCTGGTACAACTGGCTCTGATGGTACATCTGGTTCATCTGGAAGTAGTGGCACATCAGGAAGTTCTGGAAGTAGTGGAAGTTCGGGAACATCTGGTTCATCTGGTTCATCTGGTACAACTGGTTCTGCGGGTACATCTGGAAGTAGTGGCTCATCTGGTACTAATGGTAGTACGGGTTCAGCAGGTACATCTGGAAGTAGTGGAAGTTCTGGTTCAACTGGCTCATCTGGTACAACAGGTTCATCTGGAACAACCGGAAGTGCAGGTTCATCTGGAACAAGTGGAAGTAGTGGAAGCTCTGGTACAAGTGGGTCATCTGGAACATCGGGAACATCTGGTTCATCTGGTACTTCTGGTTTAGATGGAACATTCTTTGGTAGTAGTGGTTCATCAGGCTCAACTGGTACTGCAGGTACATCTGGTACTTATGGCACATCTGGAAGTAGTGGTTCATCTGGTTCTGGAGGCACATCTGGAAGTGGTGGAACATCTGGTATAGACGGAACATATTTTGGTTCATCAGGAACATCAGGAAGTAGTGGAAGCTCTGGTTCATCCGGTAGTGGTGGAACATCCGGTACTTCAGGTTCATCTGGTTCAGGTGGTTCATCTGGTATAGATGGTACATCTGGAAGTGGTGGTACATCTGGTTTAAATGGTACATTCTTTGGTTCATCTGGTACATCAGGAAGTTCGGGTTCATCTGGTACAAGCGGCACATCTGGAAGTAGTGGAAGTTCTGGTACATCTAGTACTGCAGGAAGTGCAGGTACATCTGGATTAGATGGAACTTATTTTGGAAGTAGTGGAAGTTCAGGAAGTTCGGGAACATCTGGTTCATCTGGCTCATCTGGTTCTTCTGGTTCATCTGGTACAACCGGTACATCGGGAGTTGATGGAACATTCTTTGGTTCTTCGGGTACATCGGGAGTTTCTGGAAGTGATGGTACATCTGGTAGTAGCGGAAGCAGTGGAAGCTCTGGTTCATCCGGTACATCTGGATTTGATGGTACATTCTTTGGTAGTTCTGGTACATCGGGAACAACCGGTACTGATGGTTCATCTGGTACGAGTGGAGAGCAAGGTACATCTGGTAGTTCTGGTTCATCTGGCACATCTGGTTTAGATGGTACATATTTTGGTTCATCGGGAACTTCTGGAAGTAGTGGAAGTAGCGGGTCATCATCAACATCGGGAACTTCTGGTTCTAGTGGTTCTGCAGGTTCATCTGGTAGTTCTGGATTAAATGGTACATTCTTTGGTAGTTCTGGAACTTCGGGAAGCAGTGGTTCATCTGGTTCTTCTTCAACATCTGGTACTTCTGGTTCTAGTGGAAGTTCTGGTAGTTCTGGATTGAATGGTACATTATTCGGAAGTAGTGGTACATCTGGCTCATCTGGTAGTAGCGGAACATCTGGTTCTTCTTCAACATCTGGTACTTCTGGTTCTAGCGGAAGTTCTGGATTGAATGGTACTTTATTTGGAAGTAGCGGTACATCGGGAACATCAGCAACATCTGGTTCATCGGGCTCATCCTCGATATCAGGAACTAATGGTACATCTGGTAGTTCTGGATTGAATGGTACTTTATTTGGTTCATCCGGTTCATCTGGTACTGGTGGTACATCGGGCGTTAGTTCTACAAATGGTACATCTGGTACAAGTGGTGTTGGTACAAATGGTACATCTGGTACAAGTGGATTCTTAGACTTAACTGGTACAACTGATAATGGTATCATTACTTATGAAAACTCAACTGGAAAAGGAATTGTTGAATCTAATTTATTATTTGATGGTTCAATCTTAGGAGTTGCGGGACACGTTGCACCAACAACATTTAGAGAAACTTATTCTGACCAAGGAACTGGCGGAAGTGTAACATTAGACCTTTCAACCGCAAATAATTTCAGAAGACAATTTAACGCAACTGCGACTGTATCGTTTAGTAACGCACCATCTGGTAAAGCATTTGGATTTACATTATTGACAGTTAATGCAGGGGCTTATACAATAACTTGGCCTGTAAATGTTGATTGGGTTGGTGGAACTGCACCAATATTAACATCAGCAGGAACGGATGTTTTAACATTCTATACTTATGATGGTGGAACAACTTACTATGGTTTTGTAGTGGGTAAAAATATGAGTTAAAAAATTTAAGTTATGCCGATAACAGCAAAAAGATTAATACCATCTGATACGGGAGATATATTTCCATTCAAGTTTCAGATTACAACAACTACGGCTAATACGGTATTTACCGTACCTTTAGTTGATTATGCAGGATTAACTCCGCAGGTAACTATTAGTTGGGGTGATGGTAGTGGAAATTCTCCCTTAATAACATCATCTACATCAAATGATAGAATTCATACATATTCGACAGCGGGAACTTATACAATCACTATTGCAGGATTAATGCCAGGATTTAGTGTTAATAACAACTCAGCGATAAGAAATTTAATAACAGGTATTGTACAATTTGGTACTGTTGGTTTACGAACTTTAAATTTTTATGGTTGTGTAAATTTAACATCAATACCAAGTAGTGCATCTTTAAGTGCACTTGGTGGGTATGATGGATTGAATGAAATGATTTCTTTTGCATCATTTATGAGAGGTACGAGAATAACTTCAATACCGGCGGATATGTTTGATTATTCACCACTTGCAACAATATTTACTGATTGTTTTTCACTAAATCCTTCATTAACAACGGTTCCATCCGGACTATTTGATACGGTTGTTAATGCAAACACATTTGCGAACTGTTTCTTAGGATGTAGTACATTAACATCAGTACCATCTACATTATTTGATGCGAATATAAATGTATTGAGTTTTGCTGGTTTATTCAGAAACTGCCTACAACTAACAAATGTTTTGCAGTTTACATATAATACAGCGGTTACAAACTTTAGTAACGTTTATAACATGTCAACTGTAGCAAACGCTTTAACAGGAACTGCTCCAGAACTTTGGAATAGAACCCCTACTCCATTAGGAACAAACGCATTTAATAATTGTACTGGGTTATCGAATTACGCATCAATACCTTCAACTTGGACATAAATTATGTATTTAAGAATTATAAATAACGAAATAAATTATCCTTATTCATTACAAACTTTAAGAGAGGATAATTCAAATACAAGCTTCCCAACTGAAATGACAGAAAGCTTGATGGGAGAATGGAATATCCATGAAGTTAGACCAACTCCTAAACCAAACAATTATACAAAAAATATTTCCGAAGGAACACCGATATTAGTAGATGGTGTTTATTATCAAAATTGGGAGCAAGTAGATGCATCCGAATCAGAAATAACAAATAGATTAAACGATAAGTGGGAAGAAATTAGAGAATTTAGAAATCAATTATTATTAGAATGTGATTGGACTCAGTTGGCGGATATACCAACCGAAACAAAAACGGTTTGGCAAACATATAGACAAGAATTGAGAGATGTTACATCACAATCTAATCCATTTAATATAGTGTGGCCAACAAAACCTTAAAAGAGGGAAAAAGTTATATTTATACCTATAAGAAAAACAAAGTTGTATAAATGATAATAAATACCCCCATATTTTCAGGTTCAATCACACAAGCTAAATCTGCTTATGCGGATTTGAGTGGTTCGTTTACTGGTTCGTTTACGGGTTCATTCACCGGACAAATTCAAGTAACCGAAGCATCGTTTGAAAGATTGGTTGTTATTAGAGAGTTAGATTTAGGTACATACTCAACTGATAAACAACAAATCACAGGTTCAGTATTTATAAGCGGTTCTACCGCTGTAAATGGACCATTAAATGTTTTAGGTGGTCCAATATCAGTTGATGGGGTGAATGTTTTGGATACAGCAATCGCATATGCAATTGCATTAGGATAAAATAAAAATAAATGGCAAACGTATTTAAAAATAGTATTACTGGTTCAATTGGAATAGCTGGAGCTAAAGTATATGAAGCACCAAGTGCAACATCTACAACTATTATAGGAGTTAATGTTGCTAATGTTAATTCAAATAATATTTCAGTAAGTGTTATGGCCAGAGATAATTCAGCAAATAAGTGCCATTATTTGGTAAAAGATGCATTAATTGTTCCTGGTGCAGCAACTGTTTTAGTAGGTGGTGAACAAAAAATAGTTTTAGAAGCTGGAGATTTTCTTTCAGTAACTTCTTCACTAGCTGCTTCAGCAGATGTAATTGTTTCGGTTTTAGAAATATCATAAAGAATTGATGAATGGAGTTTAACGGTAAAAGTACAAATGGTTTAAATCAAACGAGTATTAATAGTGTATCACTTTTTGTGAGTGGTAGTCCTATTTTAAATGCATCATCTCAATCGGTGAGCATAGTTGGTGATTTCACTTCATCGGCTGTACAGACGTATGAAATAAATTCATTTGGTAGTTCACCAATAGTAATAGGTGGTGATGTTCAACTTACTGGTTCTCTAAACGTATCATCATCAATATCTGCATCTTTATTTAAAGGTGACGGTAGTGGAATATTTAATATACTTGCTACATCATTAGGAGATTTGGACCAAATTAAATCTGGTTCTGCAATCGCAAATATTTCACCAAATAAAGGATTGGTAGTTAATGTACCAACTTCTATTAGTGGTGGTTTGGCTATAAATGGAAATGCAAATATAACAGGTTCTGCAGTAATAACTCAGAATTTAACTGTAAATGGTAGAATACAAACTACTGAATTTTTTGCACAATACATATCATCGTCAATAATTTATGCAAGTGGCTCAAATAAATTTGGTGATTACTCAAACGATAAGCAAGAATTTACAGGTAGTGTTGCTATAAGTGGTAGTCTTGCATTAAGTGGAAGTTTAAGAATTGGAAGTGGAAGTTTACCAGTAGACACGTCAACCGATGTTGTATTGGTATTCAATAATACAACGGGTGTAGTTGGTGTTAAATCAGCAGCTGCAACATCAGGTACTTCAGGTACATCTGGTTCATCTGGAAGTTCTGGTACAACCGGTTCATCTGGTTCATCTGGAACAAGTGGCACATCTGGTTCTGGAGGTACATCCGGTTCTTCGGGAAGTAGTGGAAGTTCTGGTTCATCTGGGAGTAGTGGTTCAACTGGTTCTGCCGGTTCATCAGGTTCTTCTGGTACATCTGGTAGTGGTGGTTCATCTGGTTCTTCAGGAAGCAGTGGAACATCTGGTTCATCGGGAAGTTCTGGAAGCAGTGGAAGTAGTGGAAGCTCTGGTACATCTGGTACCGCAGGTTCATCGGGTTCAACTGGCTCATCTGGTACAACCGGTTCGGAAGGTACATCTGGTAGTAGTGGAAGTAGTGGCACATCGGGAAGTTCGGGAAGTTCTGGTTCATCTGGAACTGCAGGAACATCTGGTTCAACTGGTTCATCTGGTACAACGGGAAGTGCAGGTTCATCTGGTACAACTGGCTCATCTGGTACAACTGGCTCATCTGGTACAACTGGCTCATCTGGTACAACCGGAAGTTCGGGCACATCTGGTACTTCCGGTAGTGGTGGCACATCCGGTGTAACCGGTGCCGGTGGATTGGGTGGTACAAATGGTACTGGAGGGTCATCAGGTACATCAGGAACTTCAGGAAGTTCTGGAAGTAGTGGTTCAACTGGTACCGGCGGTACATCTGGATTAACAGGAGCAGTAGGTACAAATGGTTCATCTGGTTCTTCTGGTAGTAGTGGAACATCCGGTTCATCTGGTTCTTCAGGAAGTAGTGGAAGTTCTGGTTCATCTGGAACATCTGGTGCAACTGGTTCAACTGGTACAGGTGGTACATCTGGTTCTTCTGGTTCATCCGGAAGCAGTGGAAGTTCTGGTACATCTGGAAGTTCTGGTACATCTGGAAGTGGTGGCTCATCTGGAAGTAGTGGTACATCCGGAGCTCAGGGTTCATCCGGTTCGGCAGGTACATCTGGAAGTTCTGGTACATCTGGTTCAACTGGAACAAGTGGAAGTGGTGGTTCATCGGGTTCATCTGGTTCAGCAGGTTCATCTGGTAGTGGTGGTTCATCTGGCTCCGCAGGTTCTTCTGGAAGTAGTGGTTCATCTGGTAGTGCAGGAACTTCTGGTACATCTGGTAGTGGTGGTTCATCTGGTAGTGCAGGAACTTCTGGTACATCTGGTAGTGGTGGTTCATCTGGCTCTGCCGGCAGTGGTGGTACATCTGGTACAAGTGGAAGTGGTGGAACTTCTGGTTCTGGAGGCTCATCAGGTTCAGCAGGTTCATCTGGTAGTGGTGGTACATCTGGTTTATTAGCATTAACTGGTACAACAAATAATGGTGTAATAACATTAAATGGAACTGCACCAAATGCAACCGTAGAAGCGAATTTAACTTTTGATGGTACTACATTGGCAGTAACTGGTAACGCTACAATTAGTGGTGACCTTACTGTAAGTGGTACAACAACATACATTAATACAACAACTCTTAATATAGGTGATAATATTATCACATTAAATGCAGATATTGGAGCATCAACAGCACCAACTGAAAACGCAGGTATAGAAATTAAGAGAGGTAATGCGGCAACAAAACAATTTTATTGGGACGAAACAAATGATAGATGGACAAGTGATGATAACTTCTATGTAGCGGGTAACGTAGTATTAACTGGAACAATTAATACAGGACAAGGTACTACCGAAGTTTATCTAATGGACCAAAACGTTAGAACAACTGACGCTGTAACATTTGCAACCGTTAATACCGGACAAGGTGCTAACGAATTATATGCAATGGACCAAAACGTTAGAACAACGGATTCACCAACATTCTCAGATTTAACTTTAACTGGTGGAGACCTTAATCTTACAAATGGTACATCGAATAGAATTATATATGCTAGTAATGGTGTAGCGGCACCAACATTCAGTAGTAGAAGTGCGGGTACTAAAATAGTATTTTATCCTGAATTAGGTGCATCCGCTGTTGATTATGCAATGGGTATAGAAGGTAATACATTATGGTATTCAGTACCTGTTGCAGGAGCAGCAAGATTTTTTAGATGGTATGGTGGTACTACAAATATAACAACTTTACATAGTGACGGTAATTTATATACTGCTGGGCAAGTTTATGTTGGTGGTAATGGTTCAAATACTGGAACACAATTAGTTTCAAATAACGGTGGGCAATGGAATATTAGAGCATATCCAAGACGTTCAGATGGAACTAATATAGATTTTATTTACTCGGGACAATCTGGTCAACCAACTTATGTTTGGGGAACTAACGATGGTGTGAATATGTACGTTTGGAATCCATCAAACTTTAGTGTAAACTTTGCAACAACTTCAACATATACAACATACGTTTACTCAAATGATACAAGAAGTACAAATGATTTACCAAACTCATTCAGTAACGTAATTCGATTTGATTTTAAAACAAATACTACAAATGGATTGAGTGATGGTGGTACTTACAATGGTGTAATGTATTGGAGAAAGTACGGTAGTGGTAACGATATGAGTGGTGGTTATCCATTCCAAATTGCATATACTGATAATGCAAGAGTTTGGACCAGAATTGGTACATCAACAACTGCGTGGGGATCTTGGAGACAACTTTTAAATAGTGTTGACCAGGCTTACGCGTATAATATGGACCAAAACGTTAGAACATCAGATTCACCAACGTTTAATCAGGTAATCACTTCTAACAATGGTAACTCAACTAATGTAAGATTAGGTGATGATGTGTGGATTGGTGATATGAACGTAGCAAATACGTTTAGAGTTAAAGGTGTTCAAGACGGTAATGCTGGTTATATAGCATTTGGTAACCAAACTACTCAATTAGGTTTAAATAATACAACAACATTAAGTTGGGGAGCAAGATTCCAATCAACAGCTATTACAACTACCGGTGGTATAAACTATTTGGGTGATAGTAATGGTGATGTGACTTGGGTTAATGATATTCTTTATGTAGGTGCTAGTGATAGTGGTGATTCTGAATTCCGTTTTGGTGAAGATAGTAGTGGATGGTATGGTGATAGATGGTATTGGGATAGTGCATACACTGTTTATAGATATAGTAGATATGCAGGAAGTGATTCTTTAATACATTCGCATGATACCAGAGATGCTTCTAGAATAACTTATGGAAGAAATATAGTATTTGATAACTATGGTAAAGGTATAGTTGGTACATATTCAGCGAGTAGATTGCAAGCAGTGTTTGCAATGGGAGATTCTTATAAACTTCCTGCGGATGGTACTGGTGTTGGTAACTTATATGGTATAGCTTGGTCACATCCAAACTTCGGTGGTGTTGCTGGAAATTTAGCAGACCACGGTATGATAATCCTTCAAAACGGTTCGTTTAGAGGAGCATGGGGTGGTGGACGATTAGTAACTACCGAAGAAGTTAGAGGTACATTATTTAGAGATTACGATAGTAGTGGATACTATTTAGACCCAAATTCATATAGTAGATTAAGTAACGTTGTATTAGACCAAGCAAGAGTTAATAGTTCTAGATTCCCTGTTGGACACTATACTCCTGGTGAAACTGTATTTGAGATTGACCCAACTTGGACAGAAGCACAATTACAAGCGTATTTTAATAGTAGTACCGTTTATTGGACAGCTGATTCAACTGCACCTGGAGGATATGCAATTCGTATCGATGGTGGCGTAAACGTTGGTGGTGTATATGGAAGTGGTTTCCCTTATATTCCAGTTGATACCAACGATATATTCTATATGGAATGTTGGATTAGAGCATGGGATGGTTCATCTGGACACTATATGGGTTCTATTGACCATAACCAAAACTTTAGTTCATTGGGTGGTAACCCTGGTTCGTTTGGTTATTGGACAATGAGTAATACAACGGTTGGAACTGGATGGACAAAAGTTAGTGGATATATTGGTGGATTTGGTGGTTCAACTGGTCAATTTGTAAGTGGTACAAAATATTGGACACCGCAAGCATTATTTAATTATTCGCATTATGCGGGTAGTAGGATTTGTGTAATATCTGGATGGAAAGTAATAAAAGTAAGTGTACCTGGTAATAGAACATTCCAAAATAACGTAACTTTTAATGGCACAATAACTTCGGATATTAGTACAACTGGTAACATTTATATTAGAAATAGTTCTCCAACAATTTATTTAAGAGATACTGATAATAACTCTGGTATGATTCATATGAATTCAAACCAAATGTATTTCTTAAGAGGCACTGGTAATGATTCTACATCTTGGGGAACTTATAATGGATACTGGCCTTTATATTTAAGAGTTACCGATAACTACGCTTTATTTGGTGGTACTACTGAAGCGATATATGATTTTAGAGCACCAATATTCTATGATACTAATACAAACTATTTTGGTGACTTTAGTTCTGAAATAAGAATGCCTTACCAAAATGGTGGAACTATGAGATTTAGAACCAATACACATTGGGATTCTCAATCTGGTATTGACCTTATTGGTGGAGCTGGTGAATTCCGTATGAGTTCGGATAGTGGTAACTTAAATCTTAGAGTTGATGGATGGGGTATATACTATGATTACTTATATTCTGGTAACTACGTTCAATCTGCGGGTGCTGTTTATGGTACAATATTCTATGATGGAAACGATAACGCATTTAGATTAGACCCAACTGATTATTCTTATTTAAGATATCTTAAAATCAGAACATCTGGTACATCTTCCGGAACTAGAGCATTAACAATACACCAAGAAGGACAAGGAGAAATTAACTTTGGTTCATATCCTGCTTCTTGGACATCGGCATTACAAATTCAAAATAATAACAATACCGATTACCTATGGATGTCTCCATTGGATGATGGTTATAATGCAAGAATTGTAACTATCGGTTCTGATTTAGATTTCTATCCACAAAACTCATATGCGGGAACAATGAGTCCAGGCTATATGCAATCTCCTATTTTCAGAGATGCAAATAACACAGGATTCTATGTAGACCCTGCAAATGGTGGATTCTATTTAAGAGGTGGTAGTGGTGAAAGAGTAATATATGAAACAAATGATTCTGGTGTAATTGTTAGAAACGCAGAAGGATACAATACCGAAGTTCGTTTAGGTGCTGCTTGGGGTAGACCTGGTGTTTATGCAGCAGCATATTTAAGTTTAGGTACTTCTGGTTCTGAAATACAATTTGTAACTCAAAACGTTACAAGACACTATATGAATGATTATACATGGTATCACTATTATAATCAGGCATATATTTTCTATGATAGAGATAATACTGGATACTTCTTCGGTAATGGTAGTGGTGAAGCAAGTTTTGCATATACTGCAACTAACAACTTATATATAAGACCGGGATACATGATGTATTCTGACCACGGTGGATGGCAAGGCGAATATAATAAGATACAATGGCACTCATCACATATGTACTTCCAAAACCAATCAACTGGATATTTCATATTCAGAACCGATAGTGGTGCGGAAAGAGCATATATCAATAGAAGTGGTGACCTTTATTTAGGTTACTTAGGATGGATGAGTAACTATGTAAATCAGGCCGTAAGAACTGATTCTGGACCAACATTTGCGCAAGTTTATAATAATGGTTGGTTTAGAAATAATGGATGTACCGGATGGTATTCGCAATCATATGGTAGAGGTTTATGGTGGCCTGAGTGTGAGGGTAACTCTTATGGACACGTAGCAACTTATGGTGGTGGTAGAAATGGATGGTATGGATACGGTATTGGTTCTAGACACGTATTAATGAGTACTACTGGTGATAACATCGGTGTACATGATAATAGTAGAGGTTGGATTTGGTATTGGGATGGTGGATATACTCGTTGGAACTATGGATACAACTACTTTAGTGGTGATGTTAGAACTTGGAGATATTATGACCACGATACTGGATATTACTTTGATGGTAATGATTATACAAACTTAAACTATAATACAACCCGTTCTCAATCAAGAATTGGTTTAGATGGTAAGTACAACACACCTCGTTCGGATTACACCGGAGATTCTAACTATTGGCAAGGTGTTAAAGGTTGGGGTACTTCTGATATGAATGGTATGGCTTCTAACTGGGGTTCTGGATTCTGGGATTCTTGGAGCTGGCCTGGTAGTAGACCAAATGATGCTTCATCTCACTGGGTGGGTATGCAAGCGCATCACTACAACTATTCAAACTCTTACAACTTCTATGGTTGGCAGATGGCGATGGCGGGTGAAAATGGTAACAACCGTTTTTATTGGAGAACATCTTGGAACGCACCGAGAGGATGGTCAGAAATGTTGCATGGTGGTAACTACTCTGAATACTATTCTTATGGAAATGGTATGTATGTAAGATGGTTAGAGCCGTATGGTGTTGGCGGTGATTCTGGAAACGGTGGACATGCGTATCGTATATTCCAAGAAGGTGGTGGATGGGGTTATCCTTATCCTGACTTAAGAATTGCATATCATACTGGTATTAAATTAGGTGCAAATGCTGGTTCATATGAGGGTGTAAGATTATACTCCGATTATGATATGAGTGGTATCCTAATTCAATTGAGTGGTGGTTCAAACTATTCATTCTGGCATACTTGGAGAAGATTAGAAGGTTATCATGGAACATACTCTTGGGCTAACTCGGCACACTGGTATCCAAATAACGCATCATATGGTTCTTGGAGAGTAGCTGGTACTAGAAATGGCTGGGCAGGTATTGAATTTGATGCAAATGGGGCAGGACAACTTAACTTAATGTGTAACTCATCCGAAACGGGATGGCACAACAACTCATATGGTTGGCATTTATTAAGAAGTAATGGTACCGGATATATAATGAAGGGTTATTGGGGTGGTAGTACACAAGCTACTATTCTCGACTCATCAAATCAGGGCAATGCTTGGGCACTTAACCAAAACGTTGCAACATATACCGAACCAAGATTTAGGTCAAACTATTTCTATCATGGTACAACATCCAGATACACTGGACAGGCTTTATATGGTAGTTATACGATGGGTGTTTGGGAAGTTCGTACTGACTTTGAAGGTATAAGTGGTGGAGAATCAGCAGGTATTGGACAGAATGGTGACTTTACTCAATTCTGGAATCCTGGCGATTTATTTCAACAATTTATGTTCTCTGATGAAGATGGTGGAACTGGTGGATATATTGCATATTTGGGTAATAACGGTGTATTCTACAATTCTGATAGAAGAATTAAATTTTCAATAAGAGAAAAAGTAAGTGAAAACTATGAATACATAGATAGATTGATGCAGTTAAAACCTGTATCATTTGCTTACAAATATGAACTTAAAGAAGATGATACACCAAAGGCAAGAGCTAGAAAAATAGCAAAAATGCTAGATGTACATCAAGGATTAATTGCTCAAGATGTATTAGAAGTTTTCCCATCTGCAATTCATCACTCAAAAGATGTAAGAAAATTAAACTTTGAATTAAACGATGAAACTCGTCAAATATTAGCTAATATTGGTATTACTGATGCGGAAGAAATTGAAGCAGTTAAGCAACACTATATTGAAAAAGGCCAACAATTTGATTTCGATATGTATTCAATTAACTGGGGTACGATAAATACTTATCAAATATTAGCATTACAAGATTTCAAAAAGATGTACGATGCAAAATGTGAGGAGATTGAAGTTATGAAGGCGGAATTAGCAGCAATTAAAGCACAATTAGGAATTAATTAAAAATAAAGTTTATGGCATTACAAAAGAATTATGTAGTAGGTAACACTGGAGTAGAAATTTCAGATGCATACCACGTTATATACAATGTATATACCGAAAGAAGATTACACGATTTGAAACAACCAAAAATGCCAGGTAATAGAATATCTTTACCTGATATTAAATGGAAAGCGGGTTATATTGGTAGAATAGCTATTTTGGTTTATGCATCAAAAGAAGATAGAGATAGTGGTAAAAGAGCAGTTGGTGCGATTGTAAAATATCAAACTGATGCGGCAGATAGAAATACCGGTGTAGTAGACCCAAATTTATATCAAGTAACACCACCTTGTGAGTTAGAATTCTTTATTGATACAAATAGTTCCGATTCAATTTTAACACAGGCTTATAATTATTTAAAAACAATTCCGTATTTTAGCGGTTCATTAGAAGTATAATATGGCATTACAAAGAGACTATAATATTCCTTATACATCATTTATTGTAAGTGGTGCATATCATCTTGTTACTGATGTTGAAATTAAAAAAAGAAACAACGATGATGTAGGACCAGTTCCAACTGCTGACCCAATAAATTATGCACCATTAATTTATCCTGATACTCCTAATGAAAGACCTTTAACTGAAGAAGATAAATTATCACAACATCCATTAAACGCAATTCCAACAGGCTCTTTTGAAGTTGATAGAACTGCGGATGGTGTGTATTGGGAAAGTGGATATACCGCACAAATACAAGTTGAAATATATGCTAATAAAGCTGCAAGAGATAGTGGAAAAAATCCGGTTGGAAAAATAGGATTAACAACAACTGAAATAAGTCCGCAAGTAGCAACTAGAGGTATGGATGGAAAAATAATGTTCAGAACAAATGTTGATAGTGAGGATAATATTTTATCACAGGCTTATACTTATTTAAAGAGTACCGATTATTATAGCGGTTCAATTGATATATAAATAAAAACAATTATGATTATTAGAGAAGTTGCAGATAAAGCAATATTTGGTAAAACGGTAAATGTTATTGCTACAAATGTATTAAGATACGATTTGGAGCAGGATGATTGTGTACTTAGATATGAATTAAGATTTAGAAACCCAAATAGAGAATCATCTGCAGTACCTGATGAGCATATTGCAAATGGTGAATGGAAAGTTCCTCAAAATGTTTTAAATGCTTGGTCTGGTAGTAATCACTACTTAGTTGAAAAAATGTGTGAGGAGTTTAATTTTGAATTATTATAAACAAATATATTTATACTTAAAATAAACAAACAATGGCGTTAGAACAAAAAGAATGGAAAATTAGAAGTGTTAGGAGAGTTGACACTGAAGATTTCCAAAATGCAATTATAGGAACGAATTGGAAAGTAACCTTAGTTGATGAAGATGGATTCTCTGGTTCATTTGATGGTGCTACTCCTTTTAGAGTAGAAGATATCAATCCAAATACATATACATCTTGGGAAAACCTTACTGAAAACGAAGTATTAGGATGGGTTAAATCATATGTTAGTGAATCAAGAGGAACTCAATATTGGGACCACATTACTAAAGTAGTTGGAAAACAAATTAGAGATACTAAAAGTCCTATTAAAACACTTACTGAAGATTTCCTTCCGTGGGGTGTTAGTAGTTCATTTGATCCTGATGATTTGAAAGGACCATCGGTTGTAAACCCATAAAATTAAACTAAAATATGGTTGAATATCCAAAGTGCAGATAAAAACGTTTATTTGTGTTTTGGATATTTTCTTTATATTTATATGTGTATTTTCGAATTTTTACACAAATACACTTTAAAAAACGAATTGGAGAAATAAAATGGCAGAAAGAATCGTATCACCTGGCGTATTCACAAGAGAAAATGACCTATCCTTCTTAGCACAAGGTATCGGCGAAATTGGAGCAGCATTCATAGGACCTTTCAAACAAGGACCTGCATTTGTTCCTACTATTGTGAGAACACAATCGGAGTTTGAAACAATTTTCGGAACTCCCGATGGAACTTATTATACCGAATATGCGGTACAAAACTATTTAAGAGAAGCTGGTACAGCAACTATTGTAAGAGTAGCTGGTACTGATGGTTACTCACAGGCAGCACCTTTGGGTATCTTTGCAACTGCTTCTAATAGTACTGTAAAATTAATTGGTACTTTACATTCTACTAATACTGGTTATCAGGATTATGGATTTGAAGGAACAGTTATTTCTGTAAACACAACAACATCTGGTTCATTCTTATTGAGTGGTTCTGGATTACCTTGGGTTTCAGCATCTATTAAACCATCTGCAACAAATGACCTTTCTGATGTATTTGGTGAATCTCCATTCGGTGCTAAAAAAGCTTACACTTACACTTTCTTTGAAAACGTAGCAGCTAATTTATTAGTTACTATGAGTGCTGATGGTATTGCAGCTGTTGCACTTCCTACACAAGATTTCACTTATGAAGCTAAAGTAGCAAGTACACCATTTGTTAAATCACAATTGGTAAGTGGTGAAAGATATGACCTTTTCAAATTCCATACTTTAGGACATGGTGATGTTTATAATACTAAATTTAAAATTGGTATTTCAAACGTAAAAGCAGCAGGCGAAGATGGAGCAACTGACTACTCAGTATTCACAGTGACAGTTCGTTCATTTGATGATACTGATAAGAGAAAAGTTGTTTATGAAACATTTAATAATGTAAACTTAGACCCTGCATCTCCAAACTACATCGCTAGAAGAATTGGTGATAGATATATTACAATAGATAATGATGGTAAGATTACCGAAAATGGTGATTACTCAAATCAATCTAAATACATTAGAGTTGAAGTAGCTGAAGCGGGTTCATTCCCAATCTCAGCAGCACCATTTGGACATGGAGCATATACAAACCCAATTGAATGTAACACTACAGTAGAAGCTGGTAAAGTACCTGCTGTTGTATATCAAACAACTTCAATTGATAATAGTTCTTCATCTCCAATATACTATTCTGGATTTAACTTCGAAACTGAAGGAGTTGCTTTAGATAATAAACAATATCTAAAACCAATTCCAGACGGAGCACTTGAAGGAGCAAACGTAATATTTGCATTTGATTCTCAATTATCTTATCAATTGACAGGTTCAGCATCTACTGACATGGTAAAAAGACAATTTGTATTGGCTTTCCAAGGTGGATATGATGGTATGAATCCTGCAACAAAAATCGAATTAGGTTCAAATATAAGTGCAGCAAATACACAAGGATTTAATTGTTCAACTGGAACATCATCTGGTACTACTGCATACTATAAAGCTATAAACGCTGTATCTAACCCTGATGAGTGGGATATCAACTTAGTTGCAACTCCTGGTATCATCAGAAGCTTACACCCATCAGTAACTACAAAAGTTATCGATATGGTAGAAGCTAGACAAGATTGTTTCTACATTGCGGACTTCAATGGTGTAAGTGATACAATCACTCAAGCAACTGAGCAAGCAAACGCAGTAGATTCAAACTATGTAGCAACTTACTATCCTTGGGTTAAAACAATCGATACAAACACAAATAAATTAACTTCAGTTCCACCATCAGTATTACTACCTGCTGTATTCGCATCTAACGATAGATTAGCGGCAGAATGGTTTGCACCTGCTGGTTTAAATAGAGGTGGTATCACCGGAGCAGTTAGTGTATTAAATAGATTAACACACTCTGAAAGAGATACTCTATATGAGAACAAAGTAAACCCAATTGCGGCATTCCCTGGACAAGGTATTGTAGCATTTGGACAAAAAACTCTACAAGATAAAGCATCAGCATTAGATAGAATCAACGTAAGAAGATTACTTATCACTGTTAAGAAGTTCATCGCATCTACATCTCGTTACTTAGTGTTCGAACAAAACACTTCTACAACTAGAAATAGATTCTTAAATACTGTAAACCCTTACTTAGAAGGAATTCAACAAAGACAAGGTTTATACGCTTTCAGAGTTGTGATGGATGAATCTAATAACACTCCTGATGTGATTGATAGAAATATATTAGCTGGACAAATATTCCTACAACCTGCTAAGACTGCGGAATTCATCGTAATTGATTTCAACATCTTACCAACCGGAGCATCTTTTAACGCATAATATAAAAAAGAACAAAGTAGATATTTATTAATATAAAATAAAAGGATAATAAAATGGCAGAAGTATTAGAGTTTGACAAGATGTTCTATACGAACTTTGAACCTAAGAT
>JACCDP010434646.1_pt1 | contig 48560 bp, 42 predicted proteins | sample 7445841 | NCBI WGS metagenome assembly JACCDP01 (sample SAMN15323441, study PRJNA562643) | freshwater metagenome | isolation source: river surface water | place: USA:Blue River Watershed | collected 2017-08-17
ATACCTTAAAACTTCACAGTATAGAAGCTAATATTAATCCTGAAAACAATGCTTCTAGACAACTCTTAATCAAAGCTGGATTCAATAAAGAAGCCTATTTCAAAGAAAATTATTATTTCAACGGTCATTTCATTGACTCCGAAATTTATTCTTTAATCCATAAGGGAAGATAACTGTTATTGATAGGTGATTCATTGAATCGAATAGTCCAGACTGGCATAAGCCCTTGGTAAATCAGAATCATCAAACACTTTAGTCACAAAAGGTGCATTGTCTTTACTGACAGCAATTGATAAGTTTATTTTTAAATGGTTTTCAACTTGACCTGTCCAACCATCTTTTACAACTGATAAGGAAGCTTTAAAATCTTTATTTACTGGTCCAACGATATACTCCCAATTTCCTGTACCAATAAGCCTTTCAACAATTAAATTACTCTCATTGTTGATATTTGTTTTCAATTTTACGCCAATATATGGAGCAGAATTGCTGACTACAGTGTATTTAACATAATAGTTGGCTTGTGTTGAAGTAGCGTCATCTTTCTTGCAACCTGCAAGCATTCCAATAACAGTCAAAATAATTAAATTTACTAACTTTAAATTATTCATAAAACAAATATACCATTTACTGTCTTTTTAACAATTTTTTACCGCAATTAATGTTATCAGGTAATCTTACTTCAAGTATATTAACATAAAACATAATTAGGTATTTTTATGCTCGAGGGTGAAGAACACCCTCGAGACGATACTAGTGTGAGAGCAAGAGTGATTGTGTAAGCGAAGACTAATACCAACGCACACACTCTCAATGTTTTGTCCGAATCTGTGATAACAGAGAAGGAGAACTCCCACACTCCCTATCCCCTATCCCCAATCCACTATCCCCTTCACAATGTAACATTAATCACCAAATGTCCAAATTTGCTAGACTAATTTTGTACCATGTCTTTTGATTCAAAACAACATTGGGAAACCATTTATCAAACCAAATCGGCTAATGAAGTTAGTTGGACTCAAGATGTGCCTGAACTGTCTTTAGACTTTATCAATGCATTGGACCTTCAGAAAGATGCTGCTATAATTGATATTGGCGGTGGAGACTCTAACTTAGTAGACCACCTCTTAGAGCTGGGTTATACCAATCTTACCGTGTTAGACATCAGTTCAAGTGCTATTGAAAAGGCTAAAAGCAGATTGGGAAACAAAGCCCATTTAGTCCAATGGATAGTATCCGATATTTTAGATTTTGAACCTGAAACCACTTATCAGGTATGGCACGATCGAGCAGCCTTTCATTTTCAAACAGAAAGCGACGCCATCAAACAATACTTAACTAAAGTTCAAAACGCCAATGCTGAACACCTCATTATAGGCACCTTTTCAGTTGATGGGCCCATCAAATGCAGTGGCATTAACATTCACCAATACGACGAAAACAGCCTCCCAAAAACCTTCTCAGCAATCGGGTATACCAATGCTGGCTGTTCAAGGCATCAGCATAAAACCCCTTTTGGCACCATTCAAGATTTTATCTTCTGCCACTTCAAAAAAGCTTAAGCCAAAAAAAAGCCCGATTGCTCGGGCTCCTTTAAATCAAATAAAAATTACTTCAGATCGAATCTATCTGCATTCATAATTTTAGTCCATACTTTTACAAACTCTTGGACAAATTTTTCATTCGCATCTGCACTCGCATACACTTCAGCAAGCGCTCTCAATTCTGAATTAGAACCAAACACCAAATCAACTCTCGAAGCAGTCCATTTAACCGCATTGGTTTTACGGTCTCTACCCTCAAACAAATCGGTTTGTCCGGCAGCTGCAGTCCATTCGGTATTCATGTCTAATAAGTTCACAAAAAACGCATTGTTCAATTTGCCGGGTTGCTCCGTTAAAACCCCCACCTTAGAATGGTTGTAGTTCAAATCCAATGCCCTCATACCACCCACTAAAACTGTCATTTCAGGGGCAGTTAATTTCAACAATTGGGCTTTATCTACTAATAAAACCTCAGCCGGCATGCTGTAATTCGTTTTCGTATAATTTCTAAAACCATCTGCTACAGGCTCTAAAACAGCCATAGATTTAACATCAGTTTGTGTTTGAGTCGCATCCATTCTACCTGGTGTAAAAGGCACTTTAATGGTATACCCAGCAGCTTTAGCAGACTGTTCTAATGCTACACAACCACCCAATACAATTATATCTGCCATAGATACCTTCTTAGTCGTCTGCTTGGCATTAAATTGTTTTTGAATAACACCCAAGGTTTTGAGCACCTGATCTAATTGAGCAGGCTGGTTAATCTCCCACTGCTTTTGAGGCAGCAATTGAATGCGGGCACCATTGGCACCACCGCGCTTATCAGAACCTCTAAAAGTAGACGCTGAAGACCACGCAGTATATAATAAATCTCTTGTGCTAATGCCTGAATTCAAAATTTGAGTAGACAAATCTGCAATGTCTTTGCTGTCAATCAAATCATGGTTTAGAGCAGGAATAGGATCTTGCCAAATCAAATCCTCTTTGGGCGCTTCTGGGCCCATGTATAAAGTTTTAGGACCCATATCTCTGTGGGTTAACTTAAACCAAGCTCTAGCAAAAGCATCATCAAACGCCTTAGGATCATCTTTAAAACGCTTTGAAATCTTGCCGTACTCAGGATCAAATCTCAAAGACAAATCTGTAGTCAACATGGTAGGCAAATGGCGTTTAGTCGGATCAAATGCATCAGGAATAATCGAATCCGCTTGCTTAGCCACCCACTGTTGAGCACCTGCAGGACTCTTTACCAAAACCCATTCGTTATCGTATAACAACTTAAAAAAGGCATGACTCCACATTGTAGGAGTAGGCGTCCAAGTCACTTCCAATCCAGATGTAATAGCATCTTTGCCTTTACCTGATTTGTAATCACTCTTCCAACCAAAACCCTGTTGTTCAATACCTGCAGCTTCAGGCTCAGGACCAACATGTTTTGCAGGGCCAGCACCATGGGTTTTACCCAAGGTATGACCACCAGCAATCAAAGCCACTGTTTCTTCATCATTCATACCCATTCTGCCAAATGTTTCGCGAATATCTTTAGCCGCCAAAACAGGATCAGGGTTGCCATTAGGGCCCTCAGGATTAACATAAATCAAACCCATTTGAACAGCAGCCAATGGATTTTCAAGTTGTCTGCCCTCTTTGTAACGTTGGTCATCTAACCACTTCTTTTCAGCTCCCCAATACACATGGTTTTCTGGTTCCCAAACATCCACTCTACCAGCAGAAAAACCAAAGGTTTTAAAACCCATAGATTCCAAAGCCACATTGCCAGCTAAAACCATTAAATCTGCCCATGAAATTTTGCTGCCGTATTTTTGTTTGATCGGCCATAACAATCTGCGGGCTTTATCTAAGTTGGCGTTATCTGGCCAGCTGTTTAAAGGTGCAAATCTTTGTTGACCTGCACAAGAACCACCTCTACCATCGCCTGTTCTGTATGTACCGGCACTGTGCCAAGCCATACGAATAAACAAAGGACCATAGTTGCCAAAATCTGCAGGCCACCAATCTTGTGATTGGGTCAAAACCATTTGGATATCTGATTTCAGTGCTTGATAATCCAGACTACTAAAGGCCTTTGCATAATCAAAACCAGCTCCCATAGGATTAGACAATTCTGATTGTTGTCTTAACACAGATAAGTCTAATTGATTTGGCCACCAATCTTCATTTTTGTTTGGTGTTTTCGAAGCAGAACTTTGAATTGCATCATGAGACGCTTCAAGGCTAGCTGCAGCAGCCTGATGGAAAGGACATTTGCTAATGTCTCCATGTGAGTCTTGTGCCATAGCTTGGGTCATTACCACCAAGCATGTGCTTAATAAGAATTGTTTCATAGGCATTGTTGATTATTGTTTTATGGTTGCGAAATTATTGTGTTTGACTTATAAATATTTCTAATATTATCAATAACTATATTGTTTTTGACAATATTTAATTCAAACAAGAAAAGAAACCGATTTACACTAAGAACTCTTTTATACTTTGTCTTTTATGCTGAATCAAACTGATGATACTGGAGCCAATAAAAGCACCTAAAAAGGCCACAAACATATCCTTTTGAGCATCCCAAACATCGCCCTGAATACCCAAATAAGCAACGCCCTGGGCTTTGAAAAACACATCGGCCACAGCCCACTCAATGAGTTCATACATGCCACTGATTGATATTGTAATTTCAATGGGTATGATCCAAGACAAACGTATGGGCAATTGCCAGCAATTAATAAATAATTCACGCATGGGGTAAGCCAATACAAAACCAAAACTAAAATGCACTATTCTATCGTAATGGTTACGACTGGTATGTAATTGTTCTTGCAACCAAAAGCCAAAGGGATTTTCTGCGTAGGTGTATTTTGAACCATAAACATGCAAACACAAATACAGACACAACAATAAACACGACAAATCACTGAACTGAAATCGCTTATTGGTAATAATTAAGAGCAACATGAACACTATGGGCAATGTGTTTTCAAGCAACCAATTGTTAAGGTCTGATGTGCCAATTAAAGTGCTGATCCAAACCCCTACAAACAAGAGCAAAAAACCTTGTTGCCAAAGATTTTGGCGGAAAGGTGTTTTGTGCATTGATTCAGCGTTTGAAAAGGCCATAGTAAAACGGGTTATTCAAACTTAAGACATTTTAATTGACAATTCGCTATTTACTTTTAAAGATTGATAGATATCATGACAAAGATGTTTATCTTTGATTAAAATTAAAAACTATGTGTTTCTCTGCAAGCGCAAGCTTTACAGCTGCAACTGTTATTGGTGGCATTGGTTATGCAACACTCAGGTCTCAACCAAAACCTCATCAAAAAGTATTTGCCAGTATACCTTTTTTATTTGCTGTACAACAATTGTGCGAAGGTTTTATCTGGTTAAGTTTCAACCACCAAGAATACTTGTTTTTTAGGGCGCCCTTTACGCTGATCTTTTTAATCTTTGCTTGGTCTATATGGCCCATATTTTTACCTTGGTCTATGATGGCCATGGAAACAGATAAAAATAAAAAACAGGTGCAATGGTATTTGTTACTTTTAGGTCTTGTAATAGGTATTAGTTCATTGTTCAGCATTGCATACAGACAACCTATGGCCTATGTATCAAATTTTCACATTGACTACATTTTACTACAAGCCAGTACTCAGCCTTTTTTATCTGATTTACATGCCTTGTTCTATGTCATTTGCACCTTATTGCCGATGTTTTTAGCTAGCTACAAACCAGTTAGAGCCTTTGCCTATATTAACTTGTTGGCCTTCATTTTGGCCTTTGTGTTTTTCAAACAAGCCTTACCAAGTACATGGTGCTTCTTTGCTGCCATTCTCAGTGGTGTTATTTATTGGATATTAAATCCTAAAAAAAACACCAATACTGATAGCAATCAGTCAAACCTTGCAGAATAAGCCCTAAGTTCGAACACAATAAAACCATTAAAACTATGAAACTTCAAAACAAAACCGCCATTGTTACTGGCGCAGGCGCCGGATTAGGAAAAGCCATTTGTCAATTGTTTGCAGCAGAAGGCTGTAAAGTAATGGCTGCAGATGTGCATTCTGAACGCTTAGACGCCTTAAAACAATCTCTTCAAGCATTGGGACATACGATAACAACATGTACTGTTGATGTAGCAAATCAAAGCTCAGTCAAAGCGATGATTGATCAAGCCATGAGCACTTATGGCCAAATTGATGTTTTAGTGAACAATGCCGGTGTAATGGATAATTTTGAACCTGTTGGCGATTGCCCTGACAGCACTTGGAATAAGGTGATAAATATCAATTTAAATGGTGTGTATTACGCAATGAATGCCGCTGTACCATATATGCTTAAAGCAGGCAAAGGCAGTATAATTAATGTCGCTTCAATAGGCGGTTTATTTGGCGCTAGAGCTGGTGCCGCTTATACAACAAGTAAACACGCTGTTATTGGCTTAAGTAAAAATACAGGTTATATGTATGCTAAATTGGGTATACGTTGCAATGCCATAGCACCTGGTGCCATGGAAACTCAAATAGCAGAATCTATGGACATGAGTAAAATTACAGCTTTAGTCAACGAACGCATTATGCCAGGCATGGCGCTTAATCCGCGTACATCGAACCCAACTGAGGTGGCTCAAGTAGCATTATTTTTAGCCTCAGATGATTCAAGCTTTGTGAATGCTTCTGTGGTAACTGCTGATGGCGGTTGGTCTGCTTATTAATCAAACAGATAATAAATCCACTATTTTTGTGTTCTTATTGATATGAAGCGCACAATCATTTTCGTCATTTTTTTAACCTCATTGGTATTTTTTACTAAAGATTTGAATGCGCAAGTTGCTTATGTTGACAGCGCTGAAATTGATGCTCAAGTAATGAACTTTATTACTGATACAAGCACTTACAGTTATGTAGATGCAGATGATAGCAATAAAGTTAAATGGGGCAAAGTTGATCGAATGGATAAGTTCAATAGGCATGTAAAAGTTCAACACATAACTGCCTTATCAGACAGCATTGTAGCCATCACCAAAAAAGAAGTGGTATACAAAGTCAATGTCTATGTTATTGGGGTTGATGAATATGGTCGTTTTGATTTTGATGAAGTCATTGGAGGGTCAGGTACTGCACAATTTTACGATAATGACGATTGCATCAAAAGGCCATTAGTTTGGTACAATTGGCGCTTTGATCCCAATATGCCTGGGTATTTATACATTGATGTAGTTACAGGCTACAACAACTGTTACTATTAGGCTTTACTATTTACCCAATGAATTTTAAATGCCTTGTAGTAAGGCTCAAACAATAGGATTTTACAAGCTCTGCTGTTGTAGGTTTGCGCTGCTTTACTCTGTTGAATGCTATAGGCAATGCGAATGGTATTGCCTTTGTAAACAACGCGATTGATTTGAATGGTTTGCGCATAAGCAGTGGTTTTTAACACCAAGGCACTCGCCCATTGAATATTAAAATCAATAGGTGTAAGCTTATTGTTTAGTCCCATAACTGCAGCAGGCGCAAACACAGAATCAAACTCAACTTGAGCAGTCATTTGCAATTGAAACTGATTGGTATCTAAAACAGTGTTTTTAACAAAATAAGACTCCGCTGTGGTATACACAATTGCCTGCTTTTTAGTAGAACAAGCAGCACATGAAAGCAAAGCCAAAATGAAAAGCAAACGCATAAAACAAATTTAATTGAATTAGCCTACTTACAACTATTTTTTTAGCTGATTTTCCGTTTATTTTGCATCAATGAATCAGCAAATTATTGAATGCGTACCGAATTTTAGCGAAGGCGTAGATGCTAATGTGATCAAACAAATTACCAATGCCATTGAATCTGTTGATGGTGTTAGGCTTCTGCATGTAGACATGGGCAAAGCAACCAACAGAACGGTAGTTACCTTTGCAGGTGAACCAGCTCAAGTGGTAGAAGCTGCCTATTTAGGCATACAAAAAGCGGCTGAACTCATAGACATGCGCCATCACAAAGGAGAACATCCGCGCATGGGTGCAACAGACGTTTGCCCTTTGGTTCCTGTAAGCAATATCAGCATGGAAGAAACAGCTGAATGGGCTAAAAAATTAGGCGCACGCGTAGGCAATGAATTAAATATACCAGTGTACATGTATGAAGCTGCTCAAAGCAATCCTGAGCGCAAAAACTTATCAGTTATAAGAGCAGGTGAATACGAAGGCTTTGCGAAAAAAATTCAAGAACCAGCTTGGCAACCAGACTATGGCCCAAATACTTTACCTGCTAAACACGGCGCCACTGTTATAGGTGCAAGAGATTTCTTAATTGCCTACAATATCAACCTCAATACCAAATCAACGCGCATAGCCAACAGAATTGCCTTTGACGTAAGAGAAGCTGGCCGCGTAAAACGCGAAGGCAATCCCATTTCAGGCAAGATTGTAACAGATGCCAATGGCGAACCAGTAAGGATACCAGGCACTTTAAAATCTGTTAAAGCAATAGGTTGGTACATTGAAGAATACGGTATGGCTCAAATCAGTATGAACCTTACCAACTACAACATCACATCTATCCACCAAGCATTTGATGAAGTTTGCAAAAAAGCCCAAGAGCGCGGTGTTATTGTAACCGGCAGTGAATTGGTAGGTCTATTACCTTTACAACCCATACTTGACGCTGGAAAACACTATTTACAAAAACAAGGTAGAAGCATTGGCGTCAGTCAAAATGAATTGATTGAAATTGCTATTCAGTCTTTAGGTTTGAATCAATTAAGTCCGTTCAATCCTCAAGAACGCATTATTGAATACGCCCTCAAACAAAACAGCGGCAAACAACTCGTTGACCTCAGCATCACAGACTTTGTAAATGAAACAGCCAGCGAGAGCCCTGCTCCAGGTGGTGGATCTGTAAGTGCACTATGTGCTGCAATCGGCACAGGTTTAGGGGCAATGGTGGCCAATTTAAGTGCAGATAAACGCGGTTGGGAAGACCGCACAGAAGAGTTCTCTTCATGGGCTGCAAAAGCACAAGACATTAAAGACCAGCTCTTATACCTCATTGACGAAGACACTAAAGCTTTTAATGGCATTATGAATGCCTTTCAATTGCCTAAGAGCACTGATCAAGAAAAAGCAGTGCGCTCTGCCGCTATTGAATCAGCTTCAGTTTATGCCACAGAAATTCCATTAAAAACCATGCAAGTTGCCTACTCTGCCATTCCTTGTTTGGAGTATATGGTCAACAATGGTAACCCCAACAGTATAACGGATGCTGGTGTTGGTTTACTCTGCATTAAAACAGCTGTCAGAGGCGCATATTTCAATGTGATGGTAAATGCCAAAGGTTTAAAAAACAAAGCACAAGCAGAAGGCTTTGCCAATGAAGCCAAAACCATTTTGGCCAAGAACCACCAAGAGATTGATGCCATCCTTGAAGCAGTTGAAAAAGCTGTAACGTTTTAAAACATTTAGAGGTTTAAATTGTCATATCTAATATGGCCATTTATTCCATTACCTCTGTTCAAAAATTACCCATCAGCTTAGACCAAGCTTGGGCATTTTTATCGTCTCCTCATAATTTAAAAACCATCACCCCACCGCATATGGGATTCAAAATCACCAATGATGTGGCGCCTACAGACACCATGTTTGCCGGGCAAATTATCGTTTATAAATTATCGCCCTTAAAAGGTTATACCACCGAATGGGTAACAGAAATCACCCATGTTAAAAATGGCGAATACTTTATTGATGAACAAAGGTTTGGGCCTTATGCGTTGTGGCATCACAAACACAGTTTAACACCCATTGAAGGCGGCGTATTAATGCACGATGTTGTTCACTATAAATTACCTCTTGGTTTTTTAGGCAGAATAGCCCACGCCCTGTTTGTAAAGAAACAAATTCAGAACATCTTCGACTACCGCACTCAACAACTTGAATTGTTATTTGGAATCTACCCAGCGGCCAAGTAATTTTGAAGCGCATGGCGCTTGACATCGAATCCTTTAGAAACTATTGCCTAAGCCTTGACTACGTTTGGGAAGATTGTCCGTTTGGGCCTGACCACTTAGTGTTTAAAATTCATAAAAAAATGTTTGCCTTGTGCAGTATCTCTGATTTTGGCGCGGTTAATTTAAAGTGTGATCCAGAACAAGCCGTTGAATTACGCGAGGCCTATCCCGATCAAATCAAAGCAGCTTGGCACATGAATAAAACCCATTGGAACACCATTGATGCCAACAGTTTACCTGCCCCACTCATACAAAGCTTAACCTTAAACAGTTATGAGTTGGTTAAAAAAAGTTTGAGCAAAAAAGCCAAGGCTGAATTGGCTTTTGATAATTCCTATAAAACCACTAACATTGAAACCTAATTATGAGTAAAAGAGCATATGTATTTCCAGGGCAAGGTGCCCAATTTGTAGGCATGGGAAAAGACCTTTACGAACAACATCCATTGGCTAAAACCATGTTTGATCAAGCCAATGAGATCTTAGGCTTTAACATTACTGAAGAAATGTTCAACGGTACTGACGAAGGGCTTAAGCAAACCCGTATTACGCAACCAGCTGTATTTTTGCATTCAGTTATTGCTGCCAAATGTTTAGGTGATAGCTTTCAACCTGATATGGTTGCAGGCCATAGCTTAGGCGAATTTTCTGCCTTGGTAGCCAACGGTGTATTGAGTTTTGAAGACGGCTTAAAACTCGTATACAAACGCGCAATGGCGATGCAAGCTGCATGCGAACTTAAACCAAGTACTATGGCCGCTGTTTTAGGTCTTGAAGACGAAAAAGTAGAAACTATTTGCGAAGGCATAGAAAACGGTGTGGTAGTAGCAGCCAATTACAATTGCCCTGGTCAATTAGTGATCTCAGGTGATGTGGATGCTATTAACAACGCTTGCGAACAACTTAAAGCCGCAGGTGCTAAACGCGCTTTGGTATTACAAGTTGGCGGTGCCTTCCATTCGCCATTAATGAAGCCCGCTGAAGACGAATTGGCTCAAGCTATAGAACAAACTCAATTCAACACCCCAATCTGCCCAGTATACCAAAACGTTAGTGCAGAAGCCGTGTCTGATCCTAATCTGATCAAAGCCAATTTACTTAAACAATTAACTGCACCCGTTAAATGGACGCAATGTGTGCAAGCAATGGTTAAAGACGGTGCTACACAATTCACTGAATTAGGCCCTGGCAAAGTATTGCAAGGCTTGGTGAAAAAGATTGCCCCTGAAGCAGAAATCATTTAATTATAAAACCCTACTACAACAAAAAAGGCTGCCAATATTGACAGCCTTTTTTTATGCCTTAAGCTACTTACTTTTTAGATTGAGCATCAATAACTGCTACTGCTACCATGTTCACTATTTCGCGCACAGAGCTGCCCAATTGTAAGAAGTGTACTGATTTATCAAAGCCCAACAATACTGGACCCATGCTTTCGGCACCGGCAAAGCTTTGAGCAAATTTATAAGCAATATTACCGGCCGCTAAATTAGGGAATATGAAAGTATTGACGTCTTTGTCAACCAATTTACTGAAAGGGAAATTCTCTTTCATTAAATCGCGATTCATTGCAAAATTGGCTTGAATATCACCATCAATAATCATATCCGGATGATTGTTGTGCAAGTACTCAACGGCTTTAGCCACCTTGCTTGGCACCTCGCCACTGGCACTGCCAAAATTGCTATAACTCAACATTGCCATTACAGGTTTCACACCAAGTTTTAATATCTCAGCTTGTGTGGTTCTGGCAATTTCAACCAGTTCTTCTGCACTAGGATCAATGTTTACCGTTGTATCAGAAAAGAAGTAAGGTCCTTTTTTAGTCATGATGATATACATGCCAGAAATTCTGCTCACTCCAGTTTCACGACCAATGATCTGCATAGCAGGTTTCAATGACTTAGGATAGTTCTTAGTTAAGCCTGAAATAAAGGCATCGCATTCACCCTCGCTCACCATCATGCAACCAAAATAGTTTCTATCGCGCATTAACTTAACCGACTCATAAATGTTAACCCCCTTGCGTTGGCGCTTTTCAAAAAACTTCTTGCCATAGGCTTCGCGTTGGGCATCTTCCACTAAAGGATCAATGATTTTAACATCGCCCAAATCAATGCTATGCGCTTCCATTAATGCCTTAATTTTTTCGACATTACCCAAAAGCACAGGTATAGCAATACCCTCCTCTTTTGAAATTTGAGCAGCCTTTAAAATTTTAATGTTATCCGCTTCTGCAAACACCACTTGTTTTGGTGCTTTTCTGGCTTGTGCCATCATGCGTCTGATGAATTTATTATCAAGGCCTAAACGGTTTCTGAGTTCTAATTTATAGGCATCCCAGTTGTCTATTTTTATTTGGGCTACACCACTATCTATAGCCGCTTTAGCTACAGCAGGACTAACTGTTTCGATCAAACGCGGATCAATTGGTTTTGGAATAATGTATTGGCGTCCGAACTCCAAAGCCTTTTCATTGTATGCCATCATTACAGACTCCGGCACTGGCTCTTTGGCCAAACTAGCAATCGCTTTTACAGCAGCTAATTTCATGGCTTCATTAATGGCAGTTGCTCTTACGTCAAGTGCACCTCTGAAAATAAATGGAAAACCTAAAACGTTGTTCACTTGGTTAGGATAATCGCTTCTGCCTGTAGCCACAATAATATCTGGTCTTGAGGCAATGGCTAAATCATAAGCAATTTCAGGGTCAGGGTTGGCCATGGCAAATACAATAGGATCTTGAGCCATGCTTCTGATCATATCTTGCGATAAAATATTAGCTTTAGATAAACCAACAAATACATCGGCGCCATTCATGGCTTCTTCGAGGGTATTGGTTGTTGTGTTGTTAACGAAAAACTGTTTGTATTCATCAAGATCAGTTCTTGAAGTGTTCAAAGTGCCTTTGCTATCAAGCATGATGAGGTTTTCTTTTTTAACCCCTAAGGCAATAAACAATTTACTACAACTCATAGCACTGGCACCAGCACCATTCACTACCATTTTGATTTGATCAATTGGCTTGTTAACCAATTCTAATGCATTCAACAAGGCAGCACCACTAATAATGGCAGTACCGTGCTGGTCATCATGCATGATTGGAATGTTTAACTCTTCTTTTAATCTGGTTTCAATTTCAAAACATTCTGGGGCTTTAATGTCTTCTAAGTTAATGCCACCAAAAGTAGGCTCCATAGCCTTAACGCATTGAATAAATCCATCCACATCTTTAGCGTTTAATTCAATATCAAACACATCAATGTCTGCAAATATTTTAAACAATACACCCTTGCCTTCCATTACTGGTTTGGATGCTTCAGGACCAATATCGCCCAAGCCTAAAACGGCTGTACCGTTACTGATAACTGCCACCAAATTGCCTTTGGCGGTGTATTTATAAACATCACTGGTGTTTTCTGCAATTTTTAAACAAGGCTCTGCAACGCCAGGAGAGTATGCCAAACTCAAATCTCTTTTGGTTTGAGTTGGTTTTGTAGACACCACTTCAATCTTACCGGGTCTACCCGAACTGTGGTAATCTAAGGCGTCTTTTTGTAATTTAGAATGACTCATATCTTCATGCGAAGTAAGAACTTTTTTTTTGAAATTCAACCTTTAAATTCAATGACTTATACCCGATGAATACAAATAAATTCAAACCCTTGTATTTTGTGGAGAGATATTGCAAAAAATTAGCGTAATTCGTTGCATTAAACGAAGTAAGCTTGTGCATTTTAGCAGACGTTTAACGAACATTTGAAAAAATTTGTAAACCCTTCGAAGAATCAACAATTCCAAAAAATACAATGGATCAAAATAGTGTAGAATCAAGCAAAGCGCCAGAACCAGTTGGCCTTTATCCCCACGCCAAACGCGTTGGTAATTTATTGTTTTTAAGCGGTGTAGGACCGCGTGAAAGAGGCAGCAAAACCATTCCAGGTGTGGAATTAGATGCCAATAACAATATTGTTAGTTATGACATTGCTAAACAATGCCACAGTGTGTTTCAAAACATCAAATACATTTTAGAAGATGCTGGCAGCAGTTGGGATAAAATCGTTGACGTAACAGTGTTTTTAACCAATATGAAAGATGACTTCCCAATTTACAATAAAATATGGGCAGAGTATTTTGCTGAAAACCCACCTTGCAGAACGACCTTAGAAATCAATTGTTTGCCAACCCCTATTGGCATTGAATTGAAAGTAATTGCTACGATTTAATTACAAGAGTAAATAATAGCAAAACGTTGTAAATGGTAGGGATATCAGCAACGCATCAAATCGATCTAAGATACCACCATGCCCAGGTAAAATGGTACCTGAATCTTTAATTTGAAATTCTCTCTTGAGCATACTTTCGACTAAGTCGCCCAAGGTGCCGAAGACTACGCTGCATAAAGCCACAATAAGGTTGACTTTCATTGGTATGTGAAAATAATGCGAAAGCAGCACAGAAAAACCGCAGGTTAATACCAAGCCACCAATAAAGCCTTCCCAGGTTTTTCCAGGAGAAACCGCTTCATATAGTTTATGCTTACCAAGCAGTTTGCCACTTAAATAGGCAAAGGTATCACTGCACCAAATGAGTACAAATAAATTCAAGGCCAACAAGGGCATGTATACTGTTTGAGGAGATTCTTGGCTCGGCTCCAATTGAAAGGTGCTTGCATGGAAAAAAAACAAAGGCAAAGCAATGTAAAATAAGCCACTAAATAAATAAGCCAATCGCTTCCACTCTCTGTTTTTAGACAATAGCACAGTAAAGGCAGCCATTGGAAATAAAAGCGGTAATGCATTAACGACCCAATCATCCAACCAATATTTAAGGCAAACGACACCTAAACCAATACCCATAAATAGTGCATGAGCATAGTTGAGTTGTCCTTGGAATACGATAGTATAATATTCCTTCATACCAAATAAACAGATGGCGCACAAGAGTACTAAAAAGCTGAATTCATTATAGAGCGTAAGACCACAAATGGCCGCTACAAAAAAGACACCGGTGATTGCTCTTTGAGTAAAATTATTCATGAGTGGCTGTTGGCTTTGATATTTGATTTAAACGCATAAATGTAGCAGTAAGCATTAATACACTAATGACAACTAAGAACCAATGTGGTTGAAATTCATCTTTGCTCACTTGCTGAACGAAATCCGATTGATTTTGATAGTAATACATTAAGACCGCTAAAGCATTGTTGCAAAAATGTATGGCAATGCTTACCCATATACTTTTACTGAAATAAAACGTGTAGCCTAAAATCAAGGCCAAGAAAAACATTGGTATGATTTGCTCCAGATTAAAGTGAATAAGCGAAAAAATTAAACTGCTTAACCATATCCCTACGTGGTGTTTTTGAGTCCATTTGATTAGAAGGGATTGCAAAGTGCCTCTGAAAAAGATCTCTTCAAATAAAGCGGGCAATAAGGCAATTACAAATAGATTTAAAAACAAATCCGACACTGTATGCATGGCCAACATGCGCTCTAAAATGGCTTTGGTTTGAAAGGCATTAAAGGCATCTTGTATACTTTTAGGCAATTGAATACTGTGGTTCAATTGAATGAGTTGTATGGAAATGATTTGCGCAGCTATAAATACCAATGGCAAATACAACCATACTTTGCTTTGTCCTTTTTGAAACTGCCAAAACGAATTGACCGGATAATTTCTGATTTTACAAAAAAGAAAGGCTGAAACCACCCAAGCGCCAAATGTGGCAAACACGTTGTAGAATTTTAACAAGCCAATGGCATTGTCTAAACTGCTTTGACTTTGTATGGTCTGTAAAACCTCTGCAATATCTTGGTGTGTTAGGCCTGCTGCTACAACAATACCCAATAAACTAAACACCACTGCAGACACAATGAGTAAACCAATTAAGATTAAAATGTCAGCGAAGTATTGAATTCTGTTGCCTTGGTTGTAATTTTGCATCCCTAGTTCGTTTATGAGTATTTGCAAATTTGGTGAAAATTGGTAACATATCATTGGGAAGTTTTCCCCTGCTGTTGGCTCCCATGGAAGATGTGAGTGATCCGCCATTTAGATACTTGTGTAAGCAACAAGGTGCAGATCTCATGTACACTGAGTTCATAAGCTCAGAAGGACTTATAAGAGATGCGATTAAATCACGTCAAAAACTCGATATTTTTGATTACGAAAAACCAATTGGCATTCAGATATTTGGCGGAGACGAAGAAGCCATGGCCCTGGCCACAAAAATTGTTGACTCTACCCAACCAGATTTAGTCGATATCAATTTTGGTTGTCCGGTTAAAAAGGTAGTCTGTAAAGGCGCTGGCGCTGCTGTGCTTAAAGACATTCCACTCATGGTAAGATTAACTGAGGCAGTGGTAAAATCAACCAATTTGCCGGTTACTGTTAAAACCCGTTTGGGTTGGGATGAAAAAAGCAAGAACATTGAAGAAGTGGCAGAACGCCTGCAAGATATTGGCATTAAAGCCCTCACTGTGCATGGTAGAACCCGCACCCAATTGTATAAAGGTGAAGCGGATTGGACCTTGATTTCAAAGGTGAAAAACAACCCCCGAATACAAATTCCTATTTTTGGTAATGGCGACATTGATACCCCCGAAAAAGCGTTAGAGTACAAGAACCGCTATGGTGTTGATGGCATTATGATAGGACGAGCAAGCATAGGGCACCCTTGGATATTCAGAGAAATTAAACACTTTTTAAATGCTGGGGAACACCTTGCAGGACCAACGCTTGCAGAGCGCGTAGAAGCTTGTCGGACCCATTTGCAGAAATCAATTGAATGGAAAAGTGAAATTCAGGCCATCAATGAAATGAAACGCCATTACGCCAACTACTTTAAAGGCATACCAAACTTTAAGCCATTCAGAACCAAATTGGTTTGCAGCAATGTATTGCCAGAGATTTTTGAGACCCTTCAACAAATTGAAAGCTTGGGTATAGAAGGCATCTCAGCGCTTGCGCATGATTAAAATGCCATCGCGAATGGGTAGCAACAATGGTTGTACTCTATTATCTGATTTTATTTTCTGATTGAAACTATGTAAAGCCTTGGTGTCTTTATCGTTTTGCAGGGCATCAGCATCAACCACTTTGCCATCCCAAAGCACATTATCGGCTAAAATCAATCCACCTGGTTTGACTTTATCGAAACACAAATCATAGTACTCAGCATAATCAGCCTTGTGGGCATCTATCCAAACGATATCCCAAAACGGAACAGATTCATTAAGTGAGGCTATGCATGATTTGGCCTCACCCAAATGGCAGATGATCTGATTGGCATAGGGTGAAGATTGAATGAATGTTTGTGCTATGTGAGTGGTTTCTTCGTTGTTGTCTATACTGTGTACTATACCGTTCTTAGCTAAACCTTCTGCCAAACACAAAGCAGAATAGCCCGTAAAAGTCCCTATGTCTAAAACATATTGTGCTTGCATGAGCTGACTGAGCAAGGCTAAAAAACGACCTTGAATGGGACCACTTAACATGCGGGGTTTTAACACATTTAAATGCGTATAACGGTTTAACGCATACAAATGGTCTGGTTCATTTTGGGTGTGTTGTTCAGCGTATAATTGAATCAATGCAGCAAGGTCTGACATAGCTTGCAAATTAAATGAAAAAGCAGCAGAGTAATCAAGCCAAACAGCCACAACACCTTGACATAATAAAAAAAATTCAATTATACAAGCCTTTTTTTAGGGTCAAAACTTGCCGTTTACACCCCTAATTCATTTTATCTTATATATTAGATATTAACAACAACAGCAACATTTTACATGTTTTTACAAAAATTTTATCGGTTTATATTTCATAAATTGAGAAAAAATTGTAATATCTTTGTAGTCCGGATTTCCCCAAATACCAACGAATATGAGCCAAACTAAGAAAAGAGTACTATTCGTGTCATCGGAAATGACACCATTTCTAAACGATTCTCCAGTTGCTACCATTTCAAGATTTTTACCACAAGCTATTCAAGAAAAAGACCATGAAATAAGGGTACTTGTACCGCGTTTTGGCGTTATCAATGAAAGACGTAACCGCTTGCATGAAGTTGTCAGATTAAGCGGTATTAATATCTCTATTGACGATAAAGATAACCCATTAATGATTAAAGTGGCTTCATTGCCTGAAGCTAGAATGCAGGTTTACTTCCTTGACAACGAAGATTATTTTCACAGAAAATTCGTTTTCACTGACGATAAAAACAAATTCTTTGATGACAACGATGAGCGTGTGATTTTCTTTTGTAAAGGCGTGCTTGAAACGGTTAAGAAACTAGGTTGGGCTCCAGACATTATTCATTGTCATGGTTGGATGACCAGTCTTATTCCTGCTTACTTAAAAACATTGTACAAAGACGAGCCAGTTTTTAAGCATTCTAAAGTGGTATATTCAGTATTTGAGAATGAATTTAAAGAGTCTTTGGGCAAAGATTTTGCGCGTAAAGCCACATTGAATGAAATCCCAGACAAACAATTAGAAACCTTTGGCAAAGGCGACAATAAGAGCATGCACATGGGTGGTGTTAAACACGCTGATGCTGTAGTAGATTGTTGCACTTCTAAAATTGATCCTGAATTAGCTAAATTGTTCAAGGCTAAGCCGAATATGGTTCACGATAACGATAATATCGGTGAAAAATATTACGCTTTCTATGAACAGTTAATGACTTCTGCAAAATAATGCTTTAGTTTGCAGTGGTGAAGATTAAAACTGTCTTTTGGACCGTCATAGCCTTAGTCGTATTTTCTGCTTGTAAGAAATACAACGACAACATTTATTTAAACAATGATGGCACCCAAGGATTCGATGGTTATACCTTCAGTGACTCCCTTAAAATTTCAAGTAAAACAGTTCGCGAGGATTCCCTCAAAACGGATAGTTTGAGCCAAAATTTAGTGGGCGTTTTGAATGACCCCATTTTTGGTGTTTACCAAGCCTCTACTTTTTGTGAATTCAAATTGCCACAAATTGATAAAGTGATTTCAACAGAAACACTTGACTCAGTGGTGTTGATGTTGCAATACACATCATCATCTGCCTATTATGGCGACCTTAACAGTCCTTTGTCTTTTAAGGTGTATGAATTGAATCAAAACATGAGTAGTTCAGTTAGCCATAGCAACCAAACTTTGACCTACAATTCTACCCCGATTGCTGCTTTCACTGGTCAGGTTAAATTGTCTGATAGTATATACATTACTGAATTGGGTAAGCAGGTTAAAGCCGCACCAGGCATTAGTTTAAAATTGAGCAATGCAGCAGCACAAAAATTATTCAATGCCACTTTGAATGATTTGCATTCTAACGATAATTTCCTTCAATTTTTTAAAGGCATAGCTATAGTGCCTGACCAAACCCCAGCTGTTGGTTCAGGAGTAATTCCTGCTTTTAACTTGAGAGGTGGTTTTACTAAAATTAGAATTTACTACAATGATAGCTTACAATCAGATTTTAAGGTAATTGACAACGCCAAACGTTTTTCTGAGTACCAAACCAGCAATAGCAACGCAGTGATTGCCAAGCAAAAGTCTGCGGCTGCAGCTACCGATTTTGATACTACATATGTACAGGCTATGGCCGGCGCAAAAACCTGGGTTCAGTTTCCTAACTTATTCAGCATTATCAGCAACCCTGCGAAAAAAGTAGCTATTGGTAAAGCTGAGTTGGTTGTAAGACCTTTGGCTGGTACTTTCTCCTCTCCCTTTTCTTTGCCATCGCGTTTATTGATTGTTCAACCAGACGCAAGCAACGGTTTGAATGCCCCTATTTTGGATGCTTTTGAGCCATTCTACGGCGGCAAATACAACTCACTGAACAATACCTATACCTTTAACATTACGCGTCACATACAGAGCGTTTTAACTGACTACCAAGTAAACGGTAAAAACAGTAATAAAGGCCTTTACATTATTGTGCCTAGTGATTTACCAATTGCGCCTTCGAGAATAGTAATTGATAGCAGAAAACGCCTGCAAAATGAAGGCATTCAACTTAAACTGATTTACACTGAACTATAAACCCTTTTATTTGTTTTTAATTCTATGGAAAGCAAACGTAAACCATACCAGTTGGTCTCAAGAGAGTGGAAGCAAACGGATACCATTATCCAGTTAAAAAACACACAAATAGGACAAGGTTCAGTGAGCGTTATTGCCGGCCCTTGCGCAGTTGAAAATGAAGACCAAATCTTTACCATTTGTGAGTTTTTAAGCAAGCAAGGCGTAAAGGTGGTCAGAGGTGGCGCTTATAAGCCAAGAACCTCTCCTTACTCTTTTCAAGGTTTAAAGAAGGATGGCTTAATTTTACTCAGACAAGCAGCAGACAAATACAACCTTTCTGTGATTACAGAGGTAATGGATACCAATTTAATTGATGAGGTTGCACAGTATGCCGATATTTTACAAGTAGGCACGCGCAATATGCAAAACTATCAATTGCTTAGAGGTTTGAGCAAAATCAATAAACCGGTGATGTTGAAACGCGGCATGAGCAGTACTATGGAAGAGTGGTTATTGGCTGCTGAATATATATTGTCTGGCGGTAATGATCAGGTGATTTTATGCGAACGTGGTATTAGAACGTTTGAAAACGCTACCAGAAATACCCTTGATTTGGGCATAGTGCCGTTATTAAAATCTGTTAGCCATTTGCCAGTGATTGTTGACCCGAGTCAAGCTACGGGCCATAGAGATTTGGTTTTACCAATGTCTTTGGCATCTGTTATGGCTGGTGCAGATGGCATTATGGTTGAAGTGCATAACCATCCGGAAGAAGCGCTTTCTGATGGCGCACAGTCCTTGTATTTTGACCAATTTAAAACCCTTGCGGCCAAATTAAAATTGGCCTCAGATGTTTTGGGCAAACCCTTGGATTTAGAAAACGAAAAGATTTTATTCTAATTTTTTTGTTTTATTCATAATTCGACTATATTTGCACTCCCAAAAAACCAGTCGGTGTGGTAGTTCAGCTGGTTAGAATACTGCCCTGTCACGGCAGGGGTCGCGGGTTCGAGTCCCGTCCACACCGCAAAACAAAAACCCTAGTAACCCTAGGGTTTTTTTCATTTAAAAAACCGCACAAAGCTTCTGCTTGAGTAAGGTGTTTAAATAAAAAATAGCCATGACAATGGCGCTGGGTTTTTGTTTTAAAGCCCAAACCAAGGGTCCATTACATCGTTTAATAGTCCCGTCCACACCGCAAAACAAAAACCCTAGTAACCCTAGGGTTTTTTTTATTTAATAAACCGAACAAAGCTACTGCTTGAATACAAATATTGAGTTGTCTCGAGGGTGTTCTTCACCCTCGAGTATAAAGTTATTAAGTAATATTAATTGCGAATATTCTGGTTGTTGTTATTACCATCCAAATTATAAATTCCCCTATATTTGAATATGCGAGTTGTAATGCTATTAAGTTGTTTCGTGATTGGTCTTCAAGTGAATGCTGGTGGTATGTGCCCTTGTAATTTCGAGAAAACCAAAGACAGCGGAGTGCTTAAATATGAGATTGGCTTAAATGCCTATACCAATCAAGAAGCTTTATTTAATTTCTGGGCCTTTACGCCTTTTCATTACTACAATACAGTGCCTGGTCTGCGCTTTAAAATGCATAACAAAAATTGGACTTATAGAGCCAGTTTAGACCATCTCAACAATACCTATAAATTAGAGGATACCAACCCATTGAATTACCAACTGATTACTGGTAAGAGTCAAATGAATGTGCTTAGAATGGGGGTTGAAAAAACAGTTGTTGACAAACCTTTCATAGTCTATACCGCTGCTGATTTAGTCTATGCTAATGCGCAATACAGTGGCAATGATCAAGGTTACGGTGATTTTATTTGGTGGGGTTGGAACAGAGATTACAAGTTTAAAGCACATGCTTTAGGTATTTCACCAGCGTTGGGCATTAAATTTCATCCTGTAAAACATTGGTCTATAGGTTTTGAAACCCAATTGAACTTATTGTATTATAAAACCTATCAATACAGTGCAGATAATTACAAAGACAATGGCATAGCCCTCATGTTTAATCCAATTGGCAGCCTGAATTTAAACTACCATTTTAACGTTAAATAACGGCCTCTGCTTGGCGTTCAAAAACGCATAAATCAAAGGCATAGGCATGTCTGTCGTCTATTCCATGTGCCTCTCTAGACGTCTCCTGCCAATGCGCTGCTGAAAATCTCGGAAAGTACGTATCAACACCTTCAAATTGGGCCTTAACAAAAGTTAAGTATAAAGCGTGTGCCATGGGTAAAAAGGCATTGTAAATCTGACCGCCACCAATCACAAACACCTCTGCATATTCACTTAGTTTTTCAATCGCTTCATGGATACTAAAGGCATGTTCAAAGCCTGGCAAAACACTACTAGGATCTGAAGACAAAACCATATTAAGTCTGTTGGGCAAAGGTTTGCCTAAAGACAACATGGTTTGTCTGCCCATGATGACCGGTTTTCCAATCGTATGCTGCTTAAACCATTTAAAATCATCTGGCAAATGCCATAACAAAGCGTTTTTGGCACCAATGCCATAATTCTCATCTAATGCAGCAATCATTGAAATCTTCATCGCTGCAAATTACAAAATTAGAATGTAATAACTGAAGATAATCTGTAGACTAAACTTTCTTTTGTTCCTACTTTAAAATAGCTACAATCTGTTTGAATTTTTAAATTGTGTTTTAAAAAATATCTAGAGAATCCAAGCACATACTCCTTTTGTGCTGGAAAATATGCAATAATCTTTTGGCTTGGGTTGATTTCAGCATATCTCATAGCAATTTCATTTCTTTTGCTGATGAATATGCCAGTTTGAATCATTAACGTATTACCCATAATCACATAATTTTTGGTCTTACCTGTTGTATCTGTTTTACTGGTGATAACTGAAGTATTCGATTCTCTATGATAAAATTCAGACTCTAACGAAAAACCTTTGTATTTAAACATCATATCAGCACCATAGTACTTAATATTTGCATGCATGCTATTGTACAAGTATTCTCCCAATTGACCCATTGTTCTACTAGCGGCAGAATTATAACTGTAAGCAGCAGCTAATGATAACTTAGGTGTCTTTTCACGTTCTTGACTTGCCTCAATGTAATCGCCAGCTCCAAGGAACTCGCCAAATGGCAACAATTCTGTTCTACCCGACAAACAAATTTCACCATTCTTATCAGAATTAATTCTGCCATCACCACTTGAAACTGCTACTGTTGTTTTTAACAATGCTTTGCCAAAATTAAAATTAGTAAACACCCAAATACCTTTATCACGATCTAAAGTAAAGTTATTATTGGCTATAGAGCGCTCAACTAATTGCAAATTAGCTGATGAAACTTGTCTTTGTCTATTGCCTGGTAATTTGGTTTGACCCATACCAATTCTAAGCCATTTGTTAGGTGAGTAATACATCATCGCATCTCTCAATATTAGATTATTTTGAGCGCTTGCATTGTCTGATTTAATATCACCCTGAGCGAAACCCAATTGTATTCTATAAGTAAAACTTGGATGGAAAGCCTTGCCTTGAATATTTAGACGGCATCTTCTAACATAAAAATCCGCTAGGGTCTTATTGGTATTTAACTCATGTTTCACCTCAGACATACTTTGAATTCTTCCAGATAATGCTAAAGTAAAAGAACTATCAGATGAGGCAAAACCAATGCCTTTGCCAAATGTGGTATTAACGTATGGCGCTTTTACTTGAGAAAAGCTCAATATTGGACAAATAAGTCCGATAATAATTTGCAAATTTTTAAATAATTTCATGTTATTGCAATGTGATGTTTAATGCTGTAGTAGGATTTTTATGTTATTTATTTAACTATTTATTAATATAAAAAGGGGTAAAAAAGGCGCAGTATATGCGCCTTTAAAGGTTGATTATTTTAAAAACAATTGTAATATGTAGTAGAAACCGCCAGCTAAAACAATAGTTACAGGCAGGGTTAAAACCCAGGCTATAGCAATGCTTTTAATGGTTTCCGGTTGAAGGTTTTTAACTCCTTTAGAGGCTGTCATAGCACCAGCCACACCTGAAGACAATACGTGAGTTGTTGATACAGGCAAACCTAAACCAGAGCTTAAACCAATGGTGGCGGCAGCTGTTAATTCAGCAGTAGCACCTTCAGCAAAAGTCATGTGGCGTTTGCCAATCTTTTCACCAATGGTAACAGCAATTCGCTTCCAGCCAATCATGGTGCCGATACCTAAGCACAATGCGATCATTATGGTTACCCATTTTGGAGAGTACTCTATGTCATTTTTAAGCACTTTCAACTCAGACTTAATGGCTTTAACATTGTCTTTGCTTTCCATAAATGAAGTTGACTTCATAGCATCGCCAATCTTTTTATTGACAGATGCGATAGAAGTCCTAACAGCAATGGTTAATTTCTTCAGGCTGTCTTTAGAAATATTAGGATTAGCATTGGCTATTGCATAAGCATTGATATTTGCTTTTGCTTCACCAGTTTTAATTAATAAGTCTGCTTTATTTTCAGCAGTAAGTGCCACTTCAATTTTATTGATTGATGATAATGTTTTATTAGCATCAAACTCTGAATTCAAGGCAAATTCTACTGGCATAAAAGTGATTAAGATGATCAACATTAAACCTATACCTTTTTGACCATCATTATTACCGTGGAAGAAACTCACTAAAGTACAAGTGGTGATCAAAATCGCTCTGATCCAAATTGGAGGTCTTGTTCCAGGTTCAGGTTCTTTAAAAATAGATTTCTTTTCTTTTACGACTCGTCTTAAGATATACATCAAAAGGATGGTTACAGAAAAACCGAAAATAGGAGAAAATAATAATGACAAGCCAATGTCACCAGCTTTTGACCAGTTCACACCAGTACCACCATGTAACCATGAAAATACTAATCCGGCACCTAAGATGGAGCCAATTAATGTGTGAGAAGAACTGCAAGGAATACCTAAATACCAAGTACCTATGTTCCAAATAATACCAGAGATCAACATTCCTAATACTAAACTTACACTCTCACCGGTTGTGAGATGGATCATATCACCCAAGGGCAATAAGTTAACAATCCCCATGGCCACTTTGTAACCCCAGTAACTGCTTAAAAATAAGCCAATAAAATTCCATAAACCTGACCATACTACAGCGTAAGTTGGTTTCAAAGAACCAGTGTAAATCACTGTAGCCACCGCATTGGCAGTATCATGAAAGCCGTTGGCAAATTCAAAAATACATACTGCTGCAATACAGATGATGAATAAAATAGCAATGCTTGTGTCTAATCCGAACATAATGCTGCAAACTTCAAGCTACTATGTTACGGAATTGTTAAGCCAACAAAATCTTATCTTTATCAAATGCGATTCTTAACATTAAATTAATATTCAACTGGTTTTGAGGCACTTAAAAATGTCTATTTTTTGGTACAATCCTTGTTTGCCTATCATCAAGGCATGACTTAACTTGCCGAACAATATTGTCAACCATCAAAAATTAATGCTTATGAGCAAAAAAATTACCCTATCGCTTTTGGTTTTCCTTTCTATTACCCTTCAATCTTTAAAGGCACAACAATGGTTAGGTAGAACAACAGGCAATTATTCTGGCACTTATGGACTATATAACAATGCCGCTTCAATAGCTGATTCAAAATACAAGTATTATTTCAATTTTTGGGGTAGAGGCGTCAATTTCTACAACAACTATTTGACTTATAACGCCCCCCTCAAGCTTAACCATTGGGCCAATGACAATGTTTACGCCATGGGTTACAAAGACTACACAGGTAAAATGCAAATGGGCAATGATTGGTTCTTAGAAAACCTCAATGGTAAAGACAAACAATTCAGTTTTAACCAAGACATTTGGGGGCCAGCATTCTTATTCCCTGTAGGTCCAAAATGGCAAATGTCTGTGAACACCAGACAACGCTCTGGCTTGCAATTTTTTGGCTTGCCTGAAGCCGTTGCAAGGCTGGCTATAAATGGTCTTGACAGCGGATCGAATGCGCAAATCAACAAAGCCTTTTCTGCCAATGCTCAAACCTATCAAGAATTGAGTTTTACATTGGGTGGTAACATCATCAAAAACAAACACCATGATTTTAATATAGGCGCTACGCTTAAATTCATTAGAGGCTTGGGGGCCGCTTATGTGTATTCTGACCAATTTAACATCAATGGTCTAAGTCAAAACTCAGCATCAATCAACGGCAATTTAAATTACGGCGCAACTGACGACAATTCATTGATTGCACCCTATAACAATCCTTATGGCTTATTCAGTTTGAACTCAAGGGGTGCTGGTTTAGGCATTGACTTAGGATTGAATTACACCTTCAGAAAAGACGAACTCAGACACAAAGGCAACTATAATATTACCCCTTGGTGGTATTGCGATTTAAACGATAGAAAAAGCGACTATGATTTCAAAATCAGCGCTGCATTGAATGATATAGGTGGCATCAGATACAATCGCCACAGCAATGCCTATGCATATGCATCAAGCGTTGGTAATGTTGTAAACACCAGCAGCAGTGTTTTAAATGGTTTCAACCGATACCAACAAGTAGGCTTTGATAGTGTTAATGCGGTATTTGACGGCTTATCTGCCACCAAAACCAGCGGCTTTAAAACAGGTCTACCAACAGCCTTAAATTTACAAATGGATTTCAGATTGAAGCGCAATGTCTATATGAATATTTTCTGGAATCAGAACTTAAGAGCCATTAATACAGCTGGCTTAAGAAGCACATCGATGTTGTCTTTCATTCCGCGCTACGAGTCAAGAGGCTTTGAATTCAGTATGCCAATTACCATTTCAGAAAACTACCAAAACTTATACATAGGCGCATATACCAGAATTGGACCCTTCTTTTTTGGTAGCGATAATTTAGGCGGCCTGTTGAATGTTGCGTCTAATGCTCAGTTCATGGGAGCAGACATTTACGGCGGTATAGCCATGGGCATAGGCTTTTGTGGCACATTGTATAAAAACCCAGTTGATCCAGTTTATGTTGATACGGTTAAACAACGTGATACCATTAAATTGGTAGCTCATGACACAACCTATATCATCAAACAAAAAACCGACACTGTATTTGTTCAAAAAACCACCAATAAGCAATTAAGCGACAAAGAGAATGAGTTGAAACAAAAAGAACAAGTATTGATTAAGCGTCAAGCGGAATTAGACGCCCGTGAAAAAACGTTAAACACAAAGAATACCACTACGCCAGTAGATTGCGGCCCTCAAATTAAAATCCTTAAAGATGAAAATACCATCTTAAAAAATAAAATCAACGAACAAGATCAATCCATTGTTCAGCTCAATCAAAAGATCAATGAACTCACTGTAATCAAAGTTAATCTTCAAAACAAATGCAATGAAGACAAAGTCAAAACAGATGCTGAAATTGCTCGATTAAACAACGAATTAAACAAAGCCAAACAACAACAATTAGCCCTAGAATCTGAAGTGGCTATTTTGAAAAAAGCGGCCGCTAACAAAACAGATGCAACTGTATTAAAAGGCACAGATGCTGAAAAATTAGCCCAAGCCAATAAACAAAATGACAGCTTGAAATTGCGCATACTATACCTTCAAAACGATATAGATTTGTGTAAAAAGACCAGCAATACCAATCAATCTAAAACCCAAAACGACGCCAAAGTTTACCAAAATAGAATTGACAGCTTACAAGGTGTTGTTAAAATCAGATTGGCAGACTTAGACTTGTGTAAGAAAAATGCAGAACTTGAAAAGGCCAAAATTCAAAACGACGCTAAAATCGCTCAGAAAAAAGCGGATAGCTTGCAATTGGTTTTAACTCAAAAAACCACTGACCTTGATAATTGTAAAAAGTCTGGCACCCAAAATAACGCTGAGGTTCAAAAGTTAAAAAATTGCGAAGACGAAAACGCCAATCTAAAACTTGAAATACAAGCCATGAGCAAAACCATTGGTCAGCTCAACACTAAGAATTACGCACTATCTTACAAGGTTGATAGTTTAATGGCAGCCTTGAAAGACTGCAGTAAAAACAGCAACAATACCAACAACAATACGGATGCTGAATTGCTTAAAAAATGTTTGGATGCACAAACACAATTACAAAACGAGATCAGCCAAAACAAGGCGCTCTTAGCGGCTAAAAACAATAGCATAGACAGCCTGAATAAAATCATTGCCACTCAAAAGCAACAACAGGTTGAATTGAATGCTCAAATCAGTAAACTGAACTCAGACATCAGCCAATTAAAAAACAATTCAAGCAACTGCGATGATTTACAGAAACAATTAGATGCGAAAACAGCTGAAATAAGTAAACTTAAAACCGATTACAACAATTTAGACGCTCAATTCAAAAAGTTGAATAGCCAATTTGAAGAGTACAAAGTAGAGTACAACTATTGGGTTAAACAAAGCCAAAAATGCAGCGCTCAACTTGATAGTTGTAAGAGAGGCCTATACAACACCAATACCGAGCCTGGAAGTGGTGATGGTGCAGGCAGCAGCTCTGGCAGCGGCAACAATGGTGGACCATTACAAGGCGACAACAAAGTGCTTACCCCGGATCCTAATTCACAAAGCAATCGCGGAGTTGAAGTGGGTGGAAGAATCATCAATGTATTAAACCAAGGGGTATTCAGTTCAGGTAACACTGTTAAAACCACTACTAACACCCCAAAAGTGAATACCAGCAACACCAATACCAGCAACAATCCTGTATCTCCTAGTAACAATCCCATTCAAAACAAAGGGGTAATTGCAAGATGATTTTGCAAAATTGAATTTTCAGCTTATATTTGCATCAGATTTTATTTGAACTGTTGATGAGGGGCCTAAAGCCCCTCACTTGTTATATATGAGTGTAGATTCTATTTTAAACCAAATTGTTGAGCAAGTGTTGCAAGAATACCCGCATGTATTCTTAGTAAAAGCTAAACACCACCAAAACCATCATGAATACATTATTGATGGCGACCAACTATTAGGCATATACGACATCTCTGAAATCAGCAGAGCCATTAATCACAAAGCAGATGAACAGCTCCCAGAAGCGCATTACGAATTAGATGTATGCTCTCCTGGTGCTGACAGCGATATCGTTCTGCTCAGACAATTGCCGAAACATGTTGGCAGATCATTCAGTGTGGTTTTAAATGATGAAACCAGCTTCAATGGTCAATTGAGCGAGGTGAATGGCGATTTAGTCGTGTTCAAACCTGAGCGCCCAAAAAACAAAAAACAAGCAGCAGAAGTGCCTGAAACCATTTCTGTTCCATTTAACAACATACACAAAGCCCACATAATTTTATCATTCAAATGACATCACAACAAGTGCTTACAGTAAGAGGATTAGTTGATTCCTTTGCTGAATTTAAAGAATTCAAGAACATTGACAAAGCAACAATGATGCGTGTTCTAGAAGAAGTCTTCAGAAACATGCTGAAAAAACGCTATGGTGAAGAAGCTAAATTTGACATCATCATTAACACAGATCAAGGTGACCTTGAAATTTACCGCAACCGTTTAATCGTTGACGACGGTGAAGTAGAAGATGAAAACACTCAAATCAGCATCACTGATGCCCGTAAAATAGAACCAGATTACGAAATCGGTGAAGAAGCGATTGACCAAGTGCCTATGGACTTCTTTGGCCGTAGAAATATATTAGCTGCTCGTCAAACCTTAATGACCAAAGTATTGGAATTAGAAAAAGACGAATTGTTCAGAAAATACACTGACCGTGTTGGTGAAATCATGACAGGTGAAGTGTATCAAATCTGGAAAAAAGAAATCATGGTATTGGACGATGAGGGCAACGAATTATTATTGCCTAAAAACGAAATGATCCCTGCTGATTTCTACAAAAAAGGTGAAACTGTTAAAGCCATTGTGCACGAAGTGAATATGATCAATGGATCACCTAAAATCATTTTATCAAGAACCTCTCCTGTGTTCCTTGAAAAATTAATGGAATTAGAAGTACCTGAAATTCTTGACGGTTTAATCACCATTAAGAAAATTGTAAGAGAGCCAGGTGAAAGAGCAAAAATTGCAGTTGAAAGTTACGATGACCGCATTGACCCAGTAGGTGCTTGTGTTGGTATGAAAGGTAGCAGAATTCACGGTATCGTTAGAGAATTAAGAAATGAAAACATTGACGTGATCAACTTCACTACCAATACTTCATTGTTCATTCAAAGAGCCTTGAATCCGGCCAAAATATCATCTATCAGCATTGATGACAACACTAAGAAAGCCAATGTATTCTTAAGCCCTGATCAAGTTAGTTTAGCGATTGGTAAAGGTGGTTTCAACATCAGATTGGCTAGTAAATTAGTTGGATACGACATTGAAGTATACAGAGAAGATGTTGAGTTTGATGACTCTGACATTGACTTAGAAGAATTTGCTGACGAAATCGATGGCTGGATCATTGATGAACTTAAAGCCATTGGTTTAGATACTGCTAAAGCTGTATTAGGTTTATCTAATGAAGATCTAGTGAACAGAACAGAACTTGAAGAAGAAACCGTTGTTGAGATCAAAAAGATCTTACAAGCTGAGTTTGAATAATTCAATTTTGACCATACGAAAAAAGCCGCTTCAATTGAAGCGGCTTTTTTTATAATAGATCTTTAATAATGGACTCAATGGAGATGCCCTCTGCTTCAGCTTTGTAGTTCTTGACTAATCTGTGTCTTAAAACAGGAATAGCAATGGCCCTAACGTCTTCAATGTCTGGCGATAACTTGCCATTCAATAAGGCATGGCACTTAGCCCCTAGGACTAAGAACTGACCTGCTCTTGGACCAGCACCATAGGCAATCAAATCATTCACTCTTGGACAGGCTAATACCGTATTAGGTCTTGTTTTGCTAACCAAATTCACAGCATATTCCACCACATTATCAGCAATCGGTACTTTTCTGACCAAGTCTTGGAAAGCTAATATTTCTTGAGCATTGATGATTTTTTGAATGGTATGTTGCTGAGCATTGGTGGTTTGCTTAACAATTTGTACTTCTTCTTGAAAACTTGGATAGTCTAAAACCAAATTCAACATAAAACGGTCGAGTTGAGCTTCAGGCAATGGATAGGTACCTTCTTGCTCAATCGGATTCTGAGTTGCCAATACAAAGAATGGCAAATCTAATGCATAGGATTTACCGCCTACAGTCACATGCCTTTCTTGCATGGCTTCTAATAATGCTGCCTGTGTTTTTGGCGGTGTGCGGTTGATTTCATCCGCCAATACAATATTGGCAAATAATGGCCCTTTTATGAATTTAAATTGTCGAGTTTCGTCAATGATTTCATTGCCAGTAATATCACCAGGCATTAAATCAGGCGTGAATTGAATACGGTTAAATTTCAAATCCAACACATCTGATATGGTTTTAATCAATAGGGTTTTAGCCAATCCTGGCACACCCACTAACAATGCATGACTGTTGCAAAACAATGCCGTCAAAACCCCATTTACAGCTTCTGATTGACCAACTATGACCTTGGCAATCTCTGCTTGAATCTGTTGGTGTTTGTGATGAAATTTTTCTGCACTGGCTAAATCGCTCATAATTATGGTTTTTTTGCTGTCACCCAATCATTAAAAAATTCACATTGGATGTAGTGATTATCAATAGAAATAAAGGTTTCTTTTCTTTTGTTTTCAGACCAAATATCTAATTGCTTTGACTTCTTTTCTTCAAGCGCCATAGCTTGAATTCTTTGCCAATCCTGTTCCAAATTAGCTACGTGTGGCTTAGTTTCTGATTGCAAATACAAGACTCTATAATATGGGCTACCATCTTGTGCATAGCCTGTTTGAGGCTCACTATAGGTGCCTACCTTCATATTGCTAACAACTGCGGCCAAGGCTTTATCAAGATAATCAAATGGCAAACGCTGAGAGCCAATATTAGGGTCTGTAAAGAAGCCGCAATTCATTTTGGTTTCCTCATCTTCAGAATACAATTTTACTGCCTCACAAAAGCTTATTTGCTTTTCAGTTAAAGCCATCACTATACTATCGATTTTGTTTTTGGCTAAATCGTAATCTGCATCAATTAATTTAGGTCGAATGAGTATGTGTCTTACCATTACCTTTTCGCCGCGTTTATCAACCAATTTTAAAATGTGAAACCCGTATTTGGTTTCAATGACTTCTGAAATGCTGTCTTTCTTAAGCATGAATGCCGCTCGTTCAAATTCTGGCACCATTTCACTGCGACCAAATTCTGGCAATAAACCGCCCTGCACTTTGCTGCCAGGGTCTTCAGAATAGATCCCGGCTAAACGAGAAAAACTCTCACCATCTAAAATCCTATTGCGCAATTCAAGTACTTGTTCGTATGCTATTTCTTTTGCCTCTTTTGAGTACTTTGGATTGATTACTATTTGACCTATCTCAACCTCAGATGACATAAAGGGCAAACTGTCTTCAGGCATTGAATGGTAATAGTCTCTAACCTCCTTTGGGGTAATTTTAATATTGCTTTTAATGTTTTGCTCCATACGCTCAAGCAACATTTGATTTTTGACCTTAGGGAAGATTTGTTTCTTGTAGGCTTCAACGCTCATGCCAAGGTATTTTTCAACGTTGGCCTTGCTATTCATTTGTCTTTCAAAGAAACGAATATTATTGTCAATTCTGTCGTTCACATCATTGTCGGCAACAGGAATACTATCGATTTCTGCTTGGTGAATCAACATCTTATCAATGAGTAATTTTTGCAATAACTGGCATTTAACCGAATTGGTCACTTGAATTTCCGGATCCAATTGAGAAATTAGAATGTCTAATTCAGATCTTAAAACAGGCGTATTTCCAACCACAGCAATGACTTCATCAATGATTAATTTATTTTGAGCTTGAGCCTGCATGCCGATTATAGCCAACAGCAAAAGCATTATATAGCGTTTAATTCCTTGTTTAATCATTTTTGATTCCATTTGATTTTACCGCTTGACTGAGCCGATTTTAACAACTCTGCTTCATGGTCTTTTAAGAACGTCAGCTTCCTTTGATAAAGTATAATGTCGCGGATCTTATCTTTCTCAAACTCAATTGGCGACAAAGCATCTTTAATTCTAAAATCAGTTATGTAAAGTAAATACAACATACCGTTTTCCTCCAAGCTAATGAATTTATTGTTGTGTAAAAACCTTTGCTGATTGTAGTTTTCATCAAGCGGAATTTCTTTCACAATGTCATCAAGGTATAGCCAGTTGCTGTCAATCGAGAAGTTTTCAGCTTGTTTTTCGGCATAGGTTTGTAGAAGCTGATCATTCTCTGGAGAAGGATTTTGCATCCACTTTTTGAGTTTGTTTAAGTCCGCTTTTTTCTTGTCAATCTTTACATATCTGATTTTAACAATATTCTTCTTCAATTGAAAAATTGAATTGTTTTGATTGTAGTAATCAGAAATGGCTTGCTCAGAAACACCTGTGTCAAGCTTTTGCTTGATTAAGGCCTGCTGGTAATCATAAATCAATAGCGAGTTTTTGTACTCCTCTATCAACTGGTCTTTATTTTTTTGCTCTTCTGATAAGGTAGCTTCAGCAGCCTCTAAAATCACTTCGCGTTCTATCCATTTTTGGATGTAAGCATTCAACAGGGCGGAACTATCAGCGGTTTTAATGGCGGTTAATTCCTGAGGCAATTCAGACTTGAGCAATTGTTTACCATTGTATTCAGCTATAACTTCAGCGCTATTAGCTTGTTTGCCTTGCTGTTTACAAGCAAAGAAAGAAAAGGCTAAAGCACAATATAAAACGAGCGCTCTCAATTGATTATGGTCTTACCATTCTGGCTTTCAACGCAGAAAATACTTGTTGATCAACCTGAATTGGGTATTTGTTCATTAAGGTGTTTACCCACTCTCTCTCAAGGTAAGTTTGATAATCACTCATAACACTGCCTCTGGCATCGTTCAATGATTTTAAACCAGCAGGCAAGTATTGATGCACCACGATAAGCACATAAGCACCTGCAGATTTTGGATCTTCAAACAATAAATATTTGTTGTTCTGGTCAAGGTTTTGTCTGCTAGGTACATGAACACTAGAGTTAAAGATCATGTTGGCATATTGATTATTACCTTGCTCGTATTTACCTGTCATTGGATTTGACACGTTCAAAGGATTGGCTTTATTCAATTTGCGCATACTTGAATCTGAAGTAATGCCTTTCAACAAATCTTTCTTAACCGTTTCTGCAATGGTCTTATTGGCGCATCTGTAGATGGTAGCTTCATAGCGTTCTTTGAACATGTATTTTTGAGCTTGTTGGCTAAAGAATTGTCTTAATCCTGAGGTGTCTTCAACGCTTTTGCTCCAAACCTTTTTATCGGTTAATGAGAACAACAAAATACCCTCTTTGTACTCTTTGTAAAGCGCGGCAAAAGTATCATTGATGTTTTCTAAATCGTTTTCGTAGTAATCCATCACCGTTTGTAAACGGTAAGCTTGATAGTATTGATCTAATAAGCTGGCCAAGGCTTTTGAACTGCTTGGCTTTTGAATTTCAACCACCCAATTGGCAAAATCTTTAACCGTGTAGGCTTTGTTCACTTTGCTTAAGTTAAACAATACTGCAGCAAATGGTTTAGCATTTAGTTGCTCTTGGCTTGGATGAAATTCACCATACAACAATGAGGTATCAATGGCTTTATTGATCACTTTGCCGTATTTCTTATTTTCTTTGAAGGCGTAGTATTTCTTAGCTCTTTCAAATACTGCCAAGGTATTTCGGTACTGTCTGCTGTCGCGTCCAATCTTAGTCAAAATGGTGCTGCGCATTTTTGAAAGGTCTTCAATCGGTTTCAAAGCAATGCGTTGAATGATATGGAAACCAGTTGCAGTTTGAATCGGTTGAGCATAGTCACCATCGGCTTTTAAACTGAAGGCTGTATTTTTAAAATTCTCTGGGTATCGCACACTGGTCATGGCAAATGGCGGTAATTCACCATTCTTTAAAACACTCTGAGCATCTTCTGAATATTGTTGAACTAGGTTGACGAATTTTTCGCCAGCTTGTAATTTCTTGTATACTTCATTGATTTTAGCCTCAGCCTCTAGGACTTCATCTTGACTTGGGTTAGGATTAAGATCAATTCTGATTTGACGAATGGTAACATCGCCTTGAGATACACGTTTATCATTTACTTTTACGATGTGGTAACCAAACTCAGTTCTGAATACTTGAGAAACCTTGCCTACTGGGGTATTGTAAGCATAATTTTCAAATTCATAAATCATTTGGAAAGCTGTAAAATAGCCCAAGTTACCTTGGTTATCAGCAGCAGATGGATCGTCGCTGTATTTCACTGCAGCATTATCGAAACTAATGCTACCGCTTTCAATTTCCTTTTTAATGCCCAATAGTTTGTTGTAAGCTTTTAAAGTATCAGCTGGAGCAGCATCCGGACGAGCAAACACCAAAATGTGGCTGGCTTTTACTTCGTATTTCATGCGCTCATAGGCTTCGTTTACCAATTGCTCATTCACAACTTTATCCGTCAAATAAGGTTTTGCGATTTGCTTGCGGTAGGTACCTAATTCTGCTTTGAATTCTTCAGTTTTATCCAATTCTTGATCATAAGCATCTTGAACCTTGAGTTTAAATTTTTTGTACAATTCCAAATACTCATCTAGCTCAGCAGCTTTGATCGATGAGTCTTTGTGTTTGTTCTTCATAAACCCTTTGTAAAATTCTTGTGTTGTTACTTGCTTATTCCCATAAGTAAATAATGCAGTGTCAGAGTTATTCTGCTTGGCCATTAACAGCATGCTGCTTTGTAATACCAATGCGAGCAAAACAATTCGTTTCATATAATAGGTCATAAATTTCTTAAGCATACAAAAATAGGATTTTTTTGTATTAGTTTTGCAACTAAAATAAAGTCATGTCAAGCCTCAAATTATACGACACCTATAAGCGCGAAACCCTTGAATTCAAGGCTAAGAACCCTCCTTTTGTAGGCATCTATGTTTGTGGTCCGACAGTCTATGGCAACCCGCATTTAGGACATGCCAGAGGCCCTGTGATTTTTGATGTTTTACACCGCTATCTGAAACACCTTGGTTATCAAGTCAGATTCGTTAGAAACATAACAGATGTTGGGCACTTGGTAAACGATGCCGATTCAGGAGAAGATAAAATTGCTAAAAAAGCCAGATTAGAACAACTCGAGCCAATGGAAATTGCTCAGTTTTATACCGATGCCTACCACAGCATGTTGCAAGCCATGCATATTTTGCCGGCGTCTATTGAGCCTCGCGCAAGCGGTCATATCATTGAACAAATTGAAATGATTCAAGAGATCATTCAAAATGGCTTTGCATATGAAGCCAATGGTTCAGTATACTTTGATGTAAAAGCATACAGCCAAAAACACGATTACGGTAAATTATCTGGCAGAGTACTAGAAGACCTCATTGCAGGGGCTGGTAATGAAGCTAGAACCTTGGAAGGCCAAGAAGAAAAGCGCAACCCTAATGATTTTGCCTTATGGAAAAAAGCCAGTGCTGAGCACATTATGCAATGGAATAGCCCATGGGGAAAGGGATTTCCAGGTTGGCACATTGAATGTTCTGCCATGAGTAAAAAATACCTTGGCGAAACCTTTGACATACATGGAGGGGGCATGGACCTACTATTCCCTCATCATGAATCCGAAGTGGCACAATCTATGGCATGCAGCGGGCATCAACCAGCCAATTATTGGATGCACCACAATATGATTACAGTAAATGGTCAAAAAATGGCCAAATCATTGAATAATGGCATCTCAATAGATGAATTCTTTAGCGGTAAAAACCCTTTGCTTGAAAAGGCATATAGCCCAATGACCTTGAAGTTTTTTATCCTTCAAGCGCACTACAGAGGTACTCTAGATTTTAGCAATGCCGCTTTACAAGGTTCAGAGAAAGGTTTAAGCAGATTGTTAGAAGGCATTCAAACTGCAGCGCGCTTAAAGCCTTCTGACAGTTCTAGTTTTGAAGTGAAACCACTTGTTGAGGCTTGTTATGAAGCGCTTAATGAAGATTTGAATACGCCGATATTGATCGCTGCATTGTTTGAGCTATTGAATCAAATCAATTTATTAGCTGCTGATAAAGCCACGGTAACAGAGGCGGACCTTAACAGCTTGAAATCGGCCTACAGCCTATTCCTTTCAGATATTTTAGGTCTTGTAGCCAATCCGTCACAGAGCTCAGAAAAAACAACTGATTTAATTCAAATGCTGATTCAGTTAAGACAAGAAGCTAAAGCTCAAAAAAATTATGCATTGTCTGATCAAATTAGAATCCAATTATCAGAGATTGGCATAGAGCTCAAAGACAGCAAAGAAGGTACTCACTTCACCATCCATTAACCTTTCTTTACCAAGGCTTTGAATTCATTTTTAAGGCCAGAATATTTGGTAATATCCACCTTAATTGAGCCAACCATGATTTTGGCTTTAACCCTTACAGGAATGTGGTTGTCATCGTCACTGATCCATACAGTCATGTCATCTTTGTCTTTAAAGACTCTATCAACCACCAGAGTAGGCACCAACTTAATGCATTTAACTTTTCCGATGTCTGTATCAAGTGTTTCTTTGCCATCGTATTTAAAACCAAGATTGTAAATCTGGTTATCTAGGTAAACATCTAATGGAAACTTATCGCCTACTTTAGACTTAGAAAAATCTAAATTTCTAACATAATAAACTGCTGAAATCACATCGTGGGTGTATTCCGGCATATCTAAAACACCTTTAACCCCATATAATTTCTTTTTGTTGTGTTTGAAATTGACCAAGTCATTATCGAGGTATTTATCTTCCTGAACAGACTTAGTGTAAGTAACAGGCGCTAACCACTCTTTATCTACAAAGGTTTCAAATTTGTCGCGCACTTTAAAGGCCCAATCAAATGACTTTAAGGTTTTGCCTTCGGCTTTGATGTTATAGCAATTGCGTTCTTGTTTTTCTACCGCAGTTGGTGTGACTTCAAAAACAATATTGGCAGCATTAATCAACCCATAATGCACTCTAAACTCTAATTTTTCGCCATGGGTAAAAGACGTAATGTTCACTTTGCGGTACTTGAACGCATCTGCATTGGTAGACTGAGGAGTCGGAAAAGAAAACGCCATGATACAGCCAACACCTAAAATCAATAAACCAGCTTTAAAAAGCAAATGATTGGAACGTCTAGAGTTTAACATAGGATGTGATTTTAAAATTCAAAATTCAATAATCGTTCCAAAATCTTAAATTTGAAAACGAATACATTAATGAAACAACGACTATTCTGTGCGCTTATTGTATGCTGCTTCTGGCAATTGGCCTTTGCACAACTTGAAAATGCTGTATTTAATCAGAAAGATCAAATCAGGCCAAATGATACGCAAACCCTGCGTTTACATGTTGAATTATTGAATTACTATCGCAATACTGAGTATTTTGATATGATTGAAAAAGGGCAAACCCTTTTTGGCGCGATGTTTCAATCACATGTGAGTTACCAACCTTATAACAATGTTCTAGTAAAGGCTGGTTTGCAGACCCGACAAGATTTTGGTAGTACCAATTTTGTAGCAGTTCAACCCGTTTTAAGCGTATCCATATTCAAACACAAATGGCGTTATAATTTTGGTTGTTTGCAAGGCACAACGAACTATGGCTTTATTGAACCTATGTACAACATAGACAGAGCTGTTACCAATCGCATTGAAAATGGCATGCAGGGTATTTACACCTCTGAAAAGTTCAAGTTCAACAACTTTGTGGTTTGGAACGAGCCAACCTACAGAACGACCAATAATCAGGAGCGTTTTACCATGGGGGCGCTAACAGAAAAACGACTGATCAAAACCAATCGCCATGAATTAATTTGGCCTTTTCAAGGTACATTAGCCCATAGAGGTGGGCAATTGAACAATAATCCAAATCGCATTTATTCGCGTTTAAATACCGCATTGGGTTTAAAGTGGACCATACAAGGCAATGGTCAATGGCGCATCCGAACAGAACACTATTGGTTACATGCAGAAGATTTTTCTCCTAGTATTACCCAACCTTATAAGAATGGCAATGCCACTTGGCATACATTATCATTCAAGAAAAAAGGATTTGAATACATGTTGCATTACTGGGCCGGCAGAGAGTACCAATCTCCAGTAGGTACTTTAATTTACAACAATTACGATTTTTACAATGTATATGAACACAGACAAGTCAGACACATGATAATGTCTCGTATTATGTATACTCAAGCCATCAATAGAGGCTTGTTTTTAGACTTAAGATTAGAACCTTTTTACGACAAAGAATACGGACGTTTTCAATACAGTTATTCTGCCTATTTGAGGCTTAACCTCGATAAAACAATTGGCAAATTAAAACTAGATTGATTGCGCAATGATCCATGACTCGCTCCAAGCGGCCTGAAAATTAAAGCCTCCTGTGAGCGCATCAACATTGATCACCTCTCCGGCAAAATACATACGAGGCAAAAGTTTACTTTCCATGGTCTTGAATTGAATGTCTTTCAAGTCCACACCACCTGCGGTTACAAATTCATCTTTAAAAGTGCTTTTACCTTTAACCTCCAAGCTGTAATCTGACAATTTTTGCGCTAAGCTTTGTAAGGTTTTTTTATTGCAATCCGCCCAAGTCATTTGGGTATTGTCTATACACAATTGCACTATTCTTTGCCACCATCTGTTAGGGATCTCAAAAAACGGGGTGTTAACCATTAGCTTCTTACTTTGTTCGGATTTGATGTTCAATAATACCGCCAAACAATCTTCTTGATTTAGTCCGCATAAATTCACTTTTATTTTGAATTGGTATTGACAATCGTGCAAGGCTCTTGCTGCTACCGCAGACAATTTCAAAATGGCAGGACCACTTAAGCCCCAATGGGTTAACAATAACGGACCACTTTGCGTAATATCAACCGCTTTTAGCCCACTCGATTTGAGGAGCTCAGCGGGTAAATCCAACTTAACTTGAGCCTTAGGAACGCTCACGCCCATTAAGTCTTCAACAAATGGATCTTTGATATTGAAGGTAAACAAGGAGGGCACTGGTGCAACAATTGTATGCCCTAAAGTTTGAAGCATTTGCCAAATACTTTGACTACTGCCAGCCGTAATGGCCACATTTTTAGCCTTCACTTTAGCGTTTTGAAATTGTAAGGTGTAGCTTGTACCTGACTCAATAGACTGAAGCGCCATGCCTTTGTACAACTCTATATCAAGTTCATCACAGGCATCTAAAAAACAATCGACTATGGTTTCTGAGGTATTTGACTCAGGAAACATTCTGCCATCAGACTCTTGTTTGATCGCAATGCCATAGTGTTTAAACCAAGCAATAGTTTCCTTTGGGCCAAAGCGTTCGAACACAGAACGCAATTCTTTTTTACCTCTCGGATAATATTGACATAAAACTTGTGGATCAAAACAAGCATGGGTAACGTTGCATCGACCACCACCACTGATGGCCACTTTTCCTAAAAATGTTTGACTTTTCTCAAAAATAGCAAGCTTCCAAGTAGGATGCTTACGTTTGACATTTATGGCTGTAAAAAAACCAGCCGCACCACCGCCGATAATGGCTAAATCGTACATGCTTAATTCAATGCAGTCACCTTAATGGCATAACTTTCCATAACTAAGTTTGCCAATAATTTTTTGCAAGCCTCTTCGGCTTCTTTATGAGCGATTTCCTCAGAATCAGCATTGCTTACATAGCTGATATGCTTGCCTACTCTTACATTATCAATGCCAGTAAAACCGATGTTGTGTAAACCAGTTGTAACGGTTTTACCTTGAGGATCAAGCAACTCTTTACGAGGCATTACTTCTATTTCTACAGAAAATTTCATGTTGTCTTTTTTGAAGCAAAATTAATCAGAATTGATGACAAAACATACAGTGTGTAAAAGATGGGAATACATAACCATCCGAATACAAACATTGATACAATGCCAACCCCTAATAAAAATAGATGCTGACTGTATTGCTTAATAGGGCCTTTTTTTAATTTTAATGAGGGCAGAGGAATTTCACTTACTAACAAATATGAAATCAGCGCACAAAACAATACAAATCCAATACTTGAATCAAAAATCAAACGGCTTATGTTGTCTTGATCAACCATGGCCCAGCTCATGACCATAATCCCAGTGATTGGCGTTGGTACACCAATAAAGGATTGAGATTGTCTGGTATCGATATTGAATTTGGCCAATCTATAAGCTGAAAAAACAGCTAATGCAATAAAGGCAAATCGTTGCCAAGTATGGATTTGGTAAGACAAGGCATACAACATAAAACTTGGCGCTACGCCAAAAGTCACAAGGTCTGCCAGTGAGTCTAATTCTTTACCTAAAGGGCCATCTGCCTTTAATAAACGCGCTAAAAACCCATCAAAAAAATCCAATACTGCTGCTAAAAACACCAGGCCAACAGCCACTTCATAGGCCTCTTTTTGAATACAATGAATGGCCAATACCCCGCAAGTCAAGTTGCCCAGCGTAAAGGCATTTGGAATTTGTTTAATGATATTCATTACAAGGGCAAAGTTAAACCTTATCCTATAAATCACAAGCAGCAGTTATATATTGGCTGTTGAAGGAATATATCATCGACTAAAAACAAGTATTATTAGACTTGAGACTGAAGCCTATTCAAAATAAACTTGGAAGTTAAGTCCTTATGGCGTAAGTTTGCACCGCAAATAACCAATCTATTATTTGCATGGCTAAGCCAAAAACACCCCAAATCAATTTCAGTCAAAAAATTAAAGGCGACAGTCTGACTTTCGACGATGTCCTTGTATTGCCTCGTTACAGTGAAATCTTGCCTAGAGATGTTGTCACTAAAACACAATTGACTAAAAACATCAGCATCAATATTCCTATTATTTCTGCTGCTATGGATACTGTTACCGGAAGCACTATGGCCATTGCAATGGCGCGCGAAGGTGGTATCGGTATCATCCATAAGAACATGAGCATTGCTCAGCAAGCCAAAGAAGTGGTTAAGGTAAAGCGCAGCGAAAGCGGCATGATACAACACCCCATTACCCTTACTGGCGAAAGCACCTTAAAGGATGCCTTGAAACTCATGAAGGAACACCATATTGGTGGTATTCCTATCATTGATGCAAAAAACCATTTAATTGGTATAATCACCAACCGCGACTTAAGATTTGAAAAGAACTTGAGCAAAAAAATCAAAGACGTAATGACCAAACGCAATTTGATTACAAGTGAGGTTGGCACTGATTTGTTGCAAGCAGAAGCCATATTGCAAAAACACAAAATCGAGAAATTACCAATTGTCAATAAAAAAGGCTTATTGGTAGGTTTAATTACCTATAAAGACATTCAAAAACTAAAAAGTCACCCTAAAGCTTGTAAAGACAGTTTTGGTAGGTTGTTAGTTGGCGCAGCTGTTGGGATCACTTCTGATACTTTAGAGCGCGTTAAAGCCTTAGTAGATGCTGAAGTGGATGTGATCACACTTGACACAGCACATGGCCATTCAAAAGGGGTTATTCAAGAGTTAAAGCGCATTAAAAAAGCTTTCCCTAAACTTGACGTAATCGTTGGGAATGTTGCTACAGGCGATGCTGCGAAAGCCTTAGTTGCTGCAGGTGCTGACGCCGTTAAAGTGGGTGTTGGACCAGGTAGTATTTGCACCACCAGAATCATTGCTGGTATTGGTGTGCCGCAATTATCAGCCGTTATGGATGCTGCTGCCGCTATTCAAGGCACCGGTGTTCCAATCATTGCTGATGGTGGTATCAGATACAGTGGAGATTTAGTGAAAGCTATAGTTGCTGGAGCCAGTACCATTATGGCCGGTAGTTTATTTGCAGGTACTGAAGAAAGTCCAGGAGAAACCAATATATATGAAGGCCGTATGGTGAAATCATACCGAGGCATGGGTAGTATAGAAGCCATGAAAGATGGCAGTAAAGACCGCTATTTCCAAGATGCTGAAGAAGAGATTTCTAAATTGGTGCCTGAAGGAATTGTTGGAACTGTGCCATTCAAAGGTAAGGTCAGCGAAGTATTGTATCAATACGTTGGCGGTCTGAGAGCTGGTATGGGTTATTGCGGTGCTGCAAGCATTAGCGAATTACAACAAGCACAATTTGTAAGAATTAGTAATGCTGGTATCAAAGAAAGCCATCCGCACGATATCAAAATCACTAAAGAAGCTCCAAATTACAGCCGCTAATCTTTCATTTAAAAAAACCAAAATGAACAAACGTTCAAGAGCATTACTATCAATCATTGTGATTGTTTTAGTTGTGTTTTACATTCTGAATCGCAGCAATGTAAGCACACTTAACAACAACGAAAGTTCATTTGAATTCAAACAAACTGAGAAAATTGACAAGATTTTTCTAAGCAATAAATACACACGTCAGTATGTGATACTTAAAAAAGTGTCAGATAAAGATTGGACCGTGAATGACAGCTTTAAAGCCAGCCCTTATCAATTAGAAATATTGATGGATGGCCTCAAGAAAATAAGGGTTAAAAGACCAGTGTCAAAGAATGAATTGGTTTATGTAAAAAAAGACATAGCCTTGAATGGTACCAAGGTTGAAATTTATGAAAATGGAAGTCTATCAAAAGTATTTTATGTAGGTGGCAATACCATTGATGAACTAGGTACCTATTGTTTGATTGAAAATGCTCAAGAGCCTTATGTTTGTCATATCCCTGGCTTTAATGGTTTCCTTTCTGCGCGCTTCTTTACTCAAAGAGACGGATGGCGCAGCAAGACCATTTTTGCCATTAAAGATCAAGACATCAAACAAATCAATGTGCAATGGACAGCAGAGCCCAATAATTCTTTTAGCATTGATAACAGCGGAAAAGAGCCTTTGTTATACGTTAACAACATGGCGCTTAAAAACAACATTGAAATCAATTTAAACAACTTAAAAACCTATTTAAAGTTGTGGGAAAACCTCTCATTTGAGGGCTTTCCAATTGATTTGAATCCTCATAAAATAGATTCTATTGCCCACACTCAACCCTTGTTAACCCTTACGGTTACAAGTAAGAGCAATATTAAAACCACTTTGCGCATTCACAAAAAAGGGATCAAACGCGATTCTAATATTCAGTTTGATGAGCAAGGTAATCCATTGCAATTCGATATAGAAACCTATTATGCGTTCATCAATGACAACAACAAAGAGGTAGTTCAAATTCAAGACTATATTTTTGGAAAAGTCATGAAACAAGCTAAAGATTTTGCCCTTAAACACTAAGGTTCAAATAAAGGCTTGAAATTTCCTTTAGGTTCAGCAAAAAAAATAGTAGCTTCGCTTTTTTGAGAAAGCCTATGGCCATTGATTTATCTGTCATCATCGTCAACTACAATGTTAAAGCATTGCTAGAACAGACTTTGTTATCAGTATACAAGGCTAAGCAAACGCTCTCTATTGAAGTCATTGTGGTTGACAACCATTCAGCAGATCAATCTGCAGAGATGGTCAAACTAAAATTTCCTTCTGCAATCCTCATTGACAACCAAGAGAATTTGGGTTTTAGCAAGGCCAATAACCAAGGCATAAAAATTGCCCAAGGCCGCAATATACTCTTATTAAATCCTGATACCGTTGTATCAGAAGACAGCTTAACTAAAACGGTAGCCTTCTTAGACCAAACACCTAAAGCAGGTGCATTAGGGGTTAGAATGATTGATGGCAGAGGCGAATTTTTACCTGAATCAAAACGCGGATTACCTACACCTGCGGTAGCCTTTTATAAAATGAGCGGCTTGGCTAAATTGTTTCCAAAATCAACTGTTTTTGGGGCCTATCATTTAAGTTATTTGAGTGAATTTGAAACCCATAAAGTAGATATTTTGAGCGGTGCGTTTATGATGATCAAACGCTCTGTTTTAGATGAAACAGGTTGGCTTGACGAGCAATTCTTCATGTATGGTGAAGACATTGACTTGAGTTACCGAATCGTCAAAGCTGGTTACGAGAACTACTACTTTGCAGACACTACGATTATCCATTACAAGGGTGAGAGTACAAAAAAACACAGTGTTAATTATGTAAAGATATTTTATTTGGCAATGGCCAAATTTGCCGATAAACATTTCAGTAAACAACAAGGTTGGTGGTTCGGCACTTGCATACGTTTAGCCATATTTGTTAGAGCGCTTTTAGCTTTAGTTTTTAGAGTATTCAACAGCAGTAAATTGTTTGTGCTTGATTTTGCTAGCATTTTCATTGGTTATTATGGATTAATGCGATACTGGGAACATTACAACAAATTTGTTGTAGGTGGTTTTTATCCGCTAACTTATGTTCAGTGGCATATTCCTACTTACATACTTTTATGGCTAGGAGGCGTATATGTTTCAGGGGCCTACAAACAGCCTTTTAGCTTAAATAAATGCATCAGAGGCATTGTTATTGGTAGTTTAGTATTACTGAGTATCTATGCATTATTACCTGAAGACTTAAGATTTTCAAGGGCTTTAATTTTATTAGGAGCTGTTTGGGCTTTACTCATTACCTGTATCAATAGGCTGTTTTACCATTTTATTAAATACAAACATTTTGACACTAACAGCAGTCAGATATCACAAGTAATTATAGTTGGCGATAAAGCTGAAAGTGCAAGAGTCCGCGATATTTTATTGCAATACCCTCACCGATTCAAATGCTTAGGCTATGTGCAAAGTATACAAAACAATGATGCAGAAAGCTTAGGACACATCAGTAATCTGATGACCTTAACAGAAATATACAAGGCCAATGAGATTGTATTCTGTGCTAAAGATGTAAGCAGTCATGATATCATGAACATCATGGGTCAAGCCCATAACAATGACATCAAATACAAAATTATGCCAGAGCAAGGGGCTCATATTATAGGCAGCAATTCTAAGAATACTACAGGTGAATTTTACAGTGTAGACATCAGCCCGGCGCTCAACAATTCTAGTGTTAAACGCAAAAAACGACTTTTTGATATCGCCTTTTGTTTGGCCTTGCCCTTTTGTTCCTTGACTGTGCTATTTAAACCTCAATTTTGTATAAAATACTGGCGCAATTGGTGGTCATGCTTAAATGGTAAAACCACATGGGTGGGTTATATTTCAACAGAAGAAATGGCTCATTTACCAGAACTAAAGCCTTCCATTTTTAGCATCGATCAAGCCTTAAAACACCCCTTAAACAATGAGCAACTCATGAACAACATGAACATGGTATACGCTAGTAATTACCATTGGCAAAACGACCTTAGTTGCATACTCAATCTACTCATTCAAACAAACAAATTATAAACCATGGAAATCAAAGACCCACAATTTGGATCCTTACATGAATTTCTGATCAATGCAGCGCATAATATTCACAGTATGGACCATGTGTTCATGATGGAGAAAAAAAACGGTGCTTATGTCAATATCACATACGGTGAAACCCTCAAACACATTCAAGATTGGGCAGCCTACCTATACAGCATCGGAATCAGAAAAGGCGATAAATTAGCCGTTGTTTTAGAAAATTGTCCGGAGTTTATATACTTTGACCAAGCTTTGCAAAAATTGGGTGCAGTCAATGTTTCCATCTACCCTACCCTAACCGCTGAAGAAACTGCATTTATCTTAAATGACTCCGATAGTAAAGCCGTTTTAGTGGGCAATCCTTTCCTACTTAAAAAATTTCAAAAGGTCGAACAGAATTGTCCAAAAATTCAAAAGGTGTTTATTGCTTTTGACAGTGTAGCACAGTCAGATAAAATCATTCATGTGAATGATCTTAAAAAAGCTGGTGAAGCAGCTTGGCCTACTGCTCAATCTGAACTTGAGGCCATATTACCGAAAATACAACACGATGATTTAGCTGCCCTCATTTACACCAGTGGTACAACAGGTGTCCCTAAAGGCACTATGCTTTCGCATTACAATTTTATGAGCAATTGTTACGATGCCATAGATCTCTGCCCAAGCATCAATAAAGATGACAGATTCTTATCATTTTTACCTTTGAGCCATGTGTATGAGAGAATGGCTGGCTATTACCTTCCTACATTTATAGGGGCTCAAATTGCCTTTGCAGAAAGCATAGAAAAAGTAGCACAAAATTTCATGGAGGCGCAGCCAAGTATCATGGCCTGTGTTCCAAGATTACTCGAAAGACTCGAAAGCAGAATTAAAGCCAATGCTTTAGGTAAAGGTGGTCTAAGTGCAAAAATCTTTTTGTGGTCATTGCATATGGGTGAAAAGGTTAGAATTCATCAAGAAAACCACACTAGCATTGGTCCATGGTTAAAACTAAGACACGCCATTGCCGAAAAATTAGTGTTTAGTAAAATCAAAAGTAAATTAGGTGGTCGTTTGAAATTACTTGTATCTGGTGGCGGTGCCTTACCTCAACATGTGGGTGAATTCTTCGGCAATATTGGTATCAGATGCCAACAAGGTTATGGCTTAACCGAAACTTCGCCATTTGTGACAGTGAATGAATTTGAACGTCAGATTCATGGTACCAGCGGAAGGGTTGCGCCAAGACAAGAAGTGGCTATCCAAAACATAGATACAAAAGCCATGATCACCATTCAAACTTATGCCAGTTTTAAGCCTGATTTTGAATCAGAAGAAGGCGAAATTCTTTGCAAAGGGCCAAACATCATGAAAGGGTATTACAATCGCCCTGATGAGACAGCAATAGTTATGGATAAGGATGGTTGGTTTCACACAGGCGATATTGGTAAATTCGAAAAGGGCTATTTAAAAATTACCGATCGCTATAAAAACATGCTCAAAACCAGTTTGGGTAAAAACATCTATCCAACCCCAATTGAAAATACGTATTTACAAAGCGAAAAAATTGAGCAGATTTTTATCATTGGCGATAAAAGAGAATACGTTACAGCTATTGTCATTCCAAAAGAAGACCAGTTAAAAGACTTCTATGGTTTAAATGGATTGTTGCTAAATGAAGATACCGATGTTATTGAAGAAACTGCTGTAAAACAATGGTTACAAGAAGATATGAAACGATTGTCGCTAGAACTTTCTAATTTTGCCAGAGTAAGAGATTTCATTGTCAAGCGCAAACCATTCTCTGTTGAAAGTGGTGAACTTACTGTTACGCTTAAACAGAAACGCAAAATCATTGAAGACAATTACAAAGTTTGGATTGAAAAGCTCTATCAATCGTAATGGATAAAAACTTAGTCTATAGCCTCATTGTTCCAGTTGCGTTTACCATTTTTACTTTGGTATACTTAAAACTAGCCCGCAAATATGCAGTCTATGATGACCCTAATAGCAGAAGTTCTCATTCAGACAGTACCATTACCGGCTTTGGTTTATTTGTAATATTTGGTCTACTGTTATACAACATAATGTTTCCTTACACCATGAAGTCCTTTTTCATCATAGGCTTATTGATGTTGGGAACGGTTAGTTATATGGATGACTTATTCTTCATTAAGCACTTTGTCCGATTAATATTTCAAATTTTTGCTTTGACGCTATTGGCCATAGAACTGCCATTCGGCTTTGTAGACCTAGAGAAAATACCATTGATCATTACTGTAGTTATTCTTGGCATAGGCGTTCTTAATGCTTTTAATTTTATGGATGGCATTAATGGTATGCTTGGTTTAAACTCATTGGTGATTTTACTGAGCTTTCTCTACTTGAATAATTTTGGTATAGACAGCAATGGCGATGCATTGAACTTTGTAAGCAATGCCTTTTTATACACGATCATCATCGGTTTGTTGTTTTTTATGTTCTTAAATTTAAGGCACAAAGCCGTTGTATTTGCTGGCGATACAGGCAGTATTGCACTTGCCTTTGTTATCTTTTATTTAATGATGAGTTTAATCTTTAAAACAGGCAATCTTACTTATTTGCTTCTCTTTGTAGTGATGGGCATTGACGCCGGTTTAACGGTTATCTTTA